>Ga0126342_10013329_pt1 | contig 14576 bp, 11 predicted proteins | sample Cyp1metagenome_FD_92528 | JGI IMG/M metagenome (GOLD analysis project Ga0126342, IMG submission 92528) | Coral microbial communities from Lord Howe Island, Old Settlement Bay, Australia - Cyphastrea 1 metagenome | ecosystem: Host-associated > Invertebrates > Cnidaria > Coral ... | reverse complement strand
TGCACACTGAGCTGGGCAGGTCCCAGGTTGAGGTCCAGCGGTGCACACTGAGCTGGGAAGGTCCCAGGTTGAGGTCCAGCGGTGCACACTGAGCTGGGCAGGTCCCAGGTTGAGGTCCAGCGGCGCACACTGAGCTGGGAAGGTCCCAGGTTGAGGTCCAGCGGTGCTCACTGAGCTGGGAAGGTCCCAGGTTGAGGTCCAGCAGTGCACACTGGAGAAACTGGAGGAGGAGGCGGAGGAGGAGGAGGACGAGGAGGAGGACAACAGCTCTGACTGGTGTATGCAGCACAATGCCAAACAGAGAGATCACGTCACGAGTTCCTGCAGCAGTGCTTCTTGCAATTTTATTTTGAGGAAGGATTCGAAGACTAAATTTGACATTACCCTTCAAGGATAGCAGGGGGCTTCAAGGAGGGGGGCTTAGGAGAGGATTCAAGGAGCTTCAAAGCCCCCTTCGTGCCTCCTTCAAGCTCCCTTCAAGCCCCCTTCAAGCCCCATTCGTGCTTTCTGGTTCTCACTGTACTTCGACCATTGGTACAGCCCCTTCCCCGTGCAAAGTGACATTGCTGGCACAACAGCGACTGTGCCTCGGTAGCCCACCGTCTGCGCATACTGCTCCATGTCGATGATTGGGGAGAACAAAGCTCCCGTAAATGGCCCCGAAGGTTCATGCGCCACGAAGCTCGGGCTGCAGTACACTCCTTGATCATCCACGTCAGGTTCCCCCAGAGTGAGTAAAGGCGTATCCCTCGTTGGCGCAGTCAGGATCCCGACCTCGAATGTTGGCTCGTACTGCAAGGAGTCACGCCTGCTGAATGGCCCGCCATAGGTCGGTCCTGCTTGCGCTGGAGCTGGCCATCGAACTGGTCCAACTGGAAAAATCAAACAACCCTCACCTGGCAGGTGGGGAACTATGGAAAATCACAATTTTTTATAGGTAAATCCACTATAAATGGGCCATGTTCAATAGCTTATTGTATGTTTACCAGAGGGTAAATCACCATTCTTCACCTGTTTTTAATGGGAAAACTCACTATTTCAATGGGCTATGGCTTCAATAGCTAACTGTTCAATTACCAGAGCGTAACCCTCTGATTCTCTGAAAACGTGGCCCATTGAGTTCGAGATGTACTGTGATACATGGTGATTTTCCAGTTCGCGAAGGGTTTTTGTTCATGCCAATTTCGGGAAATCCCATGAAAATCATCATGAATTCCCAGTGGTCAACATGAATTCCCATGAAAATCATCATCAGTTCCTATATACCCTCTGGTAATTTAAAAATGGTGATTTTCCATAGTTACGTTAGTTTACCAGAGGGTATCAATGGCCTACATACCTATGAAACATGATGATTCTCAAGAGCGAACTGTCAGTCAAAATCGCAGGGGTTACATCCCCAATTCGACTGGTTGTTGATCAATGTTAGTCCACCATCAATGGATTGGTTTAAGGGAAAATCTACAGGAAACCATAGATTTTCCCAGTAAATATGGTTTTTTCCTGTAGATTTTCCCTTAAACCAATCTATTGACACCATGATCATGGCTTATCCTATGTTTTACTCCCGCGCCATCGCCTGACGTTGAATAAAATACCATCATGAAGTGGGCCACTATTACTAAATGATACCCTCTGGTAAACTAACGGACTAACATAACTATGGAAATTGGCCCATTTATAGTTGATCTAGCTATATATTATAAATGGTGATTTTCCAGTTTGCTATGTAAACGTTTATATACCAGAGGGTAGCAAACCTCTCTCTGGTTGTTGCTTAAACTGTCCGTTTCTGGTGGATAAATAATCAAACACATCCCCATAAAGGTGGTGCATTTGTGATTGCTATCTTTAGGCTGCCCAACGATGTGGGTACATGCACAAAACATATTTATTATATATGTATATATGTATATATGTATATATGTGTATACATATATACAAATATATCATTTTTCCACATGTATGACTATAGTATCAAATCACACACACCCACACGCGCACATACTGTGCGTGCTAGTTCAATAATATATATATATATATATTATACGTGTGTTCAATGAGTTGGGTTAAAAGTCTAATATATATATAATATACACATAATATGTATATGTATGATAATATGTATAGCATCCAATATCCACAACTCTCCATTTCAACTTCCTACCCCTCTTCTCCCCATGACTTCGTGCCGAGCATCAGAGGCTTCGCGCTTCCTCCGCGCTGCTCATGGCGTCGTCCGGCTGTTGATTCAACAGCTGGGCCTCTGCCAAGGTCAGCGCTGCCGCGGCGGCACCGCGCTTGTCGCCTGCCTCGGGAGAGATGTTGGGGATCCTACGAACTTACCAAAAAAACAGGTGAAGAATGGCGATTTACCCTCTGGTAAAATAACATAGCTATTGAAAATGGCCATAGAAATATATAGTTGATTTACTCATTAAAAATGGGGATTTTCCGTAGTTATGTAAACATTGTGATGGACATGTCTTATCCGTTTTAAATGTTCTGATCTCAATCGACCTATCTATTTGTTCCTAATGATTCATATTTGAATTCAAGATGGTTCATTATATATATGATATATTCTGTATGTAATGAATTGTAATGAGTGAAAGTGAAAACATGAACACATGCAGCAGGTTGTTCGATGTTGTCGTTTAAAGCTATTGATCTAGTTCTACGCTTACACAAATTAATTTACATACACATGTGCATGTTGTACTGTACATACACAGTACATGTTCATGTTTGTGTTCATAATTACATGTTGGATGGGTTCCGACAATTTGCATAGACATCATACATTCCACCAGAGTTGCTAGGGGATAAATCATGTTAGAAGGGATTGCACAATAACAATGAAGACGCGACTGGCCAAGTTCAGAAGTTTTTTTTCCCCGAAACCAACACATATAAAACAATATAAAACATATAAAACCTAGATACCTACAATTTTGGAACAAAGAAATGGAAACAATTTTGGCTTCGGAAACCTGTTTAAACAAAGGCTTCTTTGAATGTTGTGCCCAAGATTTTCTGGATCATCCTCTTGAGTTCTGTGAAACCATGGCCCATTGAAAACAGGTGAGTTTTCCCATTAAAAATAGGTGAAGAATGGTGATTTACCCTCTGGTAAACATACAAAAAGCTATTGAAAATGGGCATTTCTGGTTATGTCAAAATAGCTATTGAAGCCATGGCCATTGAAATAGTGGATTTACCCAGCTAAGACATGGTGATTTTCCAGTTCGTTATGTAAACGTTTAGCAGAGGGTAATACATGGTCAAAATGATCTCGATCAAAGATTCTAGTTTTTTCTAATTTGTCGAGATAGCATCAAACATGATCAAAACAGTGTCTTCAACTGGTGTTTCTCATGAACCATCAACATCCATCAACCACATCATAATCTTCTTACCCTGAAACCCAGGCTTGGTACGCTCCACCCCAGATCTTGACCCAAGTTCATCGCAAGTCTCACTATGTGTGGTCGTTTCTGAATGGGAAAACATACTGACCCCCGCAAAAAGACCCATGAAACACACATCATGTAGTGGTTTAGCCCCAATGTTTCATGGGAAAATATGGACACATGCCACCAAAATCCGGAACACTACAGAATCCGTTGCCGCAAAAACCCGCGCCTCCATTAAGAGAGCCTTGGCCTCCATGAGTTTACCTGAGATTGCTGATTCAAGGGGCCAAAGAAAAAATACGGCAATTCTTGGGGGCCTCATTCCATCTTTTTTTGTTCACCTGGACACCTTTTTATTGACCTTAGTGCCACAATCCTTGTTTTTTTTGCATCTACCCACCCTCCTGTATAGCCTTGCCCTCCAGGGAATAGAGCCCCTGGAACGCGCAAAAAAAAAACTTACTTACCGCCCCCCACTACTCCCCCGACCTTGTGACACATGGGGTATTCCAACTCTTTCCCATTCTGCCCTCTTCTCAATCTTTCCTTTTCAGACCCTCCTACCTTGTCACGCAAGTGCTCAGCTTGAGGTCAAGCTGGGTGAGCTTAGCCCAACTTGGGAGCATTCATCTTGTTTCAATATCTAAAATCCACTCCGTGCCCCTCAGCAACTTCCTGCACCCAAAAAATGTTGATGCAAATTTGATTGATTAAATCCAACAACCAAGCTGAGGTTGTTCGGGTTATGCCTTACCAAAAATACATCTGTATACTGTATACTACTGTATACATAATATTCTCTTTATATTCCCGATGATATCCCCATTCTTTTATATTTTCTTGATCATATTTTTTGGGGTAAATTCATTATAACCCAATGTGTGCTGATAAATTGATCAAGTTTCAGCACACATACCCTGGGGATTATGCTGGATCTCCTGATGCATCCCATCTGATCCCATGACTCCCGGTGGTTGAACCCACACATCAGAACGTTTGCTACATCCCATCGGCTGGGTAAGCCATCACCAGCCTGATTTTTTTTTGGCCAACACAAGGTGGTACCCCAGTTCGTTAGTTCAGTTGGGGGTCACACAACTCCAACTTCACCATGGTTTATGGTAGATATATCGAACTACTTACCATGGTTTACAAACCAACAAACATAACTGGAGGGGTACAACCTTGCAAGGGGCATGGGTTTTCCTTTAAAACTATCATTCCAGTGACGTCGCCACGTGAGGTGGTTATAAGTCACCCAAATATATCCCCCATCACATTTTCTTCCAATTGTTTCTGCCATTGATGTTGCATAAATCACCATTTTGCCTACAGGATGGTGCGCCCCAATTATGTTTGTTGGGTTTATAGCCCCATCTAAATATAATTAGTTGCATATCATACACTATTGTTATAACATAGCTATGTTCACCAACTTAGCTAACGAACTGGGCCCCATCCTGTAGATGTTCATTATCCTGCAAACGTTGACATAGATGTGGTTCCGCATCACCATTTGTAGATCATTTTCCCTTAAGTCTTCCCTTAAACCAATCCAGTGAATGTTAAATCACCATTTTGCCAGCATTTTTATCATCTCCCTGAATTTGAGGGCTAGGTAGGCTAGTGGGTTAGCCTTTTTTGGAACTTGTTCTCAAGGGTTTCGCACCATTTTGCCTATGTTTTTTCATGGTTTCCTATGGAATCATCCAGGTTGCTGATGCCATTGGCATGTTCGCCCTTAGCGCCTGAGGCTTTGCTGATGGCTGTCAGGGCAGCCACTTCCAGGTGCCTTAAGCGGCAACATGTGAACGTTGCGCTTCTTTGGACTTGTGACCCATCTAATATATATATAATGTACACACACATGTATACATGTGTATATATATATATATACCACAATATATCATAATATATGATTATATAGTATAATGTATTTATATATAGTATAATATACATGGACATATATGGATATGTATCTATATATACAAATTATAACAAATCATTTCTTGGTTGTATCCCAACTATGCTGATGAAATAACTATCTTTGGGTTTGGCCACCGCGGCAATCAAGGTTTCAAGGGGCCCAAAGTGATGCCCCTAATTTTGTGTGCCATCTGGTAAACTGACATAGCTATGGAAAAGGGTCCGGAATTGATTTGCGTTTGTTGATTCAAATCTGCTTTTCTGCCTGTTTTCCTTGCTATTTGTAGTATTTTGGAGCTGGAAGCTGTCATTTCAACTGTATTTGCAACATTTTGGAGTTCGAACCTCTCATGTTCCATTGGATTTGCAACAGTTTGGTGCTCAAACTTTTCATATTGTATGGTATTTTGCGACTAGGGTTCATTTAGGGTTGGTTTACGGTTGTTTTGGGGTTTATTTAGGGTTGGTTTGGGTTTGAGAAGCGGAAAAGCAGGGAAAAGCAGAAGAGAAGCAGAAACACAGGAAAGCAAAAATGCAGAGAAACATAAATCCAAAAAACATGCCCAAAACGGAAAAACAAGTAATTCCAAAAAATAGCGCTCCAAATAACATAACGATTTTGTCTAGCTACCATCTGGTACACTGACATAGCTATGGAAATCATCATTTTAATAGGTAAATAAACTATAAATGGAAATTTTCAAGAGCTATGTTGAATTGCCAGAGGGTAAAGGATGTTATAGATATGGTCGGACAACTGACTTCCGAAACCTGGCCGAAGTTCTATCATTCCCCAATCAGAAAGGAAACCACCAACATTATTTACCATTTGGTCGAATGATTTCAACCAAACTTTCGACTGGTGGATAGTGTGTCACCAATTATATGGTTATTATACCACCATTATACCACCATTATACGACCATTATACCACTGTAATCGCTAAATTTTGATGGTTGATGGGTCAGTCCGAATTTATGTCGATTACACAAACGCATCAAGTTGTGGTCGAATTTGATAGCGGAATCCCAGGTTTTCTGGGGCTAATCCCTCTTTTTTAGTCAATTCGATTTTTCCACTATGTTTCCCTATTGTATGATAGTTTAATGATATGCAACCCCTATTTTTCTTGGTTCAACCATCATTTTCCCACTAGTTTCAGCCATTTTTGTTTTTTTTGGGGGCGATCTTGCTTGTTAAATCCAGTTTTCATTGGTTAAACCATGTGAATTCCTCATTTTTCATGCAGGATGGGGCCTCAGTTCGTTAGCTAAGTTTATATAGCTATAATAACAATAGTGTATGATACGCAAATAATACCTCACAATCATATTCAGATGGGGTTACCAACAAACATCTGCCTGGGGGGGGCACCATCCTGTATGGTTTTCCTATGGTTTTCCTATGGTTAAACTATGTGAATTCCCAATTTTTCGGCAAACAAATCCGTGTTTTCCCAATTTTTCGGTTAACAAATCCGTGTTTTCCCAATTTTTCGGTTAAAAAACCATAAAAAACCCACATTTTCCACGAGTTTTGCCCGGTTCCATCGGTTCCCGGCGCTGAAAAACCGACGTTCGACCCGACGGGACCCGCGCCTGTCTTCGGTCTCCTGCGCTGCGCGGAGCGCCTCCTGCGCCGTGTTCAGGGCGTCCTCGTGTTTGGCGTCCACCAGCTGGGCGTGGACCTCGGCGGTTTGGTTTGCTTTGAAACCAACTTTAGTTATTAAGTTATTAACCATAACTATAACTTAATATTGGTTTAATATTGGTTAATATTGGTTAATATAACTTAATATTGGTTAATATAGTTATTAACCAAGTTATTATTAACTATACCTTCATATTGGTTAATACTGGTTTAACTGTTATTAACTATTAGTAACTATGATTCCCAACCAATAGTTTATGGTAAGTGGTAGTTTCTATAAATGTTAGTTTATATTAGTTATTAGTCTATAGAAACTATTGTTAACCAACAGTCATTATTAACTATAGTCAGTTTCTATAAGTGTTAGTTTTCAAGTTGATGGTTTCATAGTTTTTGGTAACTAATAGAAACTTACTCATAGAAACTTCCGAATTAGTTCTTAATACATATACATATACATATATATGGCTATAGATCTATAGATAGATAAATAGATAGATAGATAGATAGATCGATAAGATAGCTAGCTAGATAGATAGACAGACAGACAAACAAATAGATAGATAGATAGACAGATAGATAGATAGATAGACATATTAGGCTGCAAATAACAGGGATATAGTAATTAGTAATAGTTTAATAGTTGTAATAATCAATATAGTACTAGTTGATATATATATATATGGTTATTAAAAATATGTAACTCTTAATATATGCATATATGTATATATGTATACACTTAATATAATCAATAATTAGCTCTTAATATTCATATACATATATATTTGGTTGTTAAAAATGGTTGGTATGTGTAAACATATATGTAAAATACTATTTAGTTCTAGTTGACATATAGTGGTTTATAGTAATTAATAGACTTACTAATCATGATAGCCATATATATATATGTAAGACTACCTAATAACTATTTCAATGATTGTAACTTACTAATAATAGCCATCTATAGCAACTAATAGTGGTTTATAGAAACTAAGAGACACCGATAATAGTTGACTTAGAATAGTAGATACCTACTAATCGCTACGATCTGTTATTTAATTGCAACTAATAGTTGGTTTATCGTAACTACTGGTAGTTTCTGTACATTGATTTAAAGTTATAGTAATAAATAATTGCTAATAATAACCGATAAGAGTGTATAGTTGATTTATAGTTGTAGAAACTAATAGTAACGTATAGTAACCAATCACAATTGATTTATAACAAAAGTGCATACCTTCCAATTGCTATGATTTCTTAGTTATATATATATATAGTCACTACTAGCTATATCACTAAGTTACTAATAGTTAAACATAGAAACTCAGTGTACTTAATAACAACTCAAGTTGGTTTCTAACCAATCTGATTAACTACTATCGTTGAATAGTAGTTGGCCAGCGGCGCATAGACGGCCGCCTGGTTTTATATCATTGTTTGGTTTTTACTCACTTTTTTAACGTGTTTGTGGGGTTGGGTGGGGTGGGGCAATAACATCACGTGTTTGTGGCCGCGTGTTCTACGGCCACGCTGTCACCACAAAGGTGCACACTACATGAGGTCTTGAAGACAAAGAATTGCTGTGACCAAAAATCGTGTGAACATGATGCTGATCAAAAGTAGTTGCGTCAAATCCTAAAACCTTCAAAAACAAGTCCTTGTTGTGGTAAAACTACATATTTTGCAACCTCTGCCTGTCACAGCCGCTTTCAAAACACCGAAATTTGGCTCCATGATGCTCCATACATTGTAACAGCGCACTTCACTCAGTGACAAAACACATTGACATATTGAGTATAACAAAACGACACGGCTAGGCGCCGCTGTCCATGTACAGTAGTTGGTATATTTATACTCAACCACCAGTTATAGTTGCAACAGTTGCAGTTATAGTTGCAGTTATAGTTGCAGGTATAGGTCTATATCAAATTACCATTATTAACTATCATTAGTTACTATAGCTATAGTCATAATAATTAATACTTATAGTTCATAACAAATTACCAGTAACGTATTAAAGCGGTGTAGTGATATATACTTATAGTTCACCAATAGTAGACTCCAAACCCCATCTTAAAGAATATCGTACGTGATATATAGTCGTATAGTAATAGCTATACTTGTCTAGCAATTCTAGACATGATGACACCAAAAATGACTAGGTATTAGAATTAAAATAGTCAATACATCCCAACAACATCTAGTGTTTATAATCAATAATCTACCGGTAAATGATGTGTTTTTTAACATTCAAATAAGGCTCTTCCATGTTTTTCCTGTAGATTGCCGCCAGTTCTGGGAATTCAAGGGCCGGGTGAATGAACTTGGAAAGTGGTCATGGGGGATGCACAAGTTCATGAACAGCATTGCAATAGGAAGAGTATGGAAGAAGATTCAGGTGCGTATCAATGCATGTGCTTCCGCATGAATATAGAATATATCATAAACATGATTTGATGCAATATGATATGATATATTTTGACATGAAATAATATAATGGTTCATTAAATCCTATTAATTTCACTATGAATATCCAATTGTTATCCTTCTTAAAACCATAGGAATGATCCATATTCCCTTTCAATGATTCATGGTGAATCAGTCGCTTGAGAACCATGAATACCCTCTGGTAAACTAACATAACTATGGAAAATCGCAATTTTTAACGGGAAAATCCACTATAAATCACCATTTTCAATAGCTATGTTTGTTCACCAGAGGGTAACCATCAATAGCACCATGCCATAGAATAAGATGAATCCATAATCCAGCCATAAATCCATCAAGATCCATTAAAAAAACCATCTATATTTCTCATCGATAATCAAAAAAATATCACAAACATATCCCAATTGTAATATGTATAGCATACATTTCCCATTAATAACCATCAGCATAACCATCAATATGACCATAATAAATAACAATAAAATCCATCTATATACATTTCCTACTAAAAAAACCATCAATAAATCACCATTAATCACCATTAATCACCATAAATATCCATAAATAACCCAATAACCACTCCACTGAGAACAATGTTCATATAACCATTAATTCAATGGGAATTCCAGGATCCTAAAATGGAGGTACTGTACCATCAATATTAATTCATCACTATTAATCACTATCAATCCCATTGATTAATCAAAACATATCCTTTTTATCCATATCAAATCCTCCACGACGAGCCACGCATATTACCACCAAGGCACCAAGGCGACCGTCGCTAAGACTTCGGCCTTCTTGTCCTGGCCGATTCTCCGATTCCGGCCCGCTTGATGGTGCCTTGAATGGGTACCATCGGGTTATTTAACATAGCCATGGAAAATGGTCCATTTATAGATGGTTCACCTATTAAAAATGGTGATTTTCCATGGCTATGTTAAATAACCAGATGGTATATGCTATCCATGGGATGGTGATTGATGGTCGTTAGTTGTTATTAGTGGTTATTGATGTGATTAGTGACGCTTATTACTGTAATGGTTATTTATGGTTAATAATATTAATTAGTGGTTATTGATGGTTATTTATGGTTATTAATGGTTACCTTGGGGTAATCGTTTACAAACAGTGTGGAAAACTCTTGAGTTCCCCTAGGAACATGATATATAAATGGTGATGCTTCCACATTCCACATCTATGTAAACGTTTGCAGGACAAGTAACATCTACAGGATGGGGCCCCACTTCGTTAGCTAAGTTGGTGAACATAACATTTTATAACACTAGTGTATGATACTTACAATGACATTTAGATGGGGTTATAAACCAACAATCATAACTGGGGGCACCATCCTGTATTCAATTTTTGTCCATTAAAAGGCATGTATGTCATCAACCTTGTATCATCTTTCCCATACCCCCTGGTAAACTAACATAACCATGGGAAATCACCATGCTATCAATGGGTAAATCCACTATTTCAATGGCCATTTCCAATAGCTGATAGCTATTTTGACATAACCAGAGGGTAATTTGTCGAATGATGACATACGTTACGTGCCTTATAAAAATGGACACAATGGTTCATGCAGGATGGTTTTTTCCCCCCTGTAAGTTGGTTAACATAACCCCATTGGAAAATATCATTATAAGTATCATACATAATAGTGATTAATGGTGATTAATAGTGAAAAATGGTGATTAATGGTGATTAATAGTGAAAAATGGTGATTAATAGTGAAAAATGGTGATTAATAGTGAAAAATGGTGATTAATGGTGATTAATAGTGATTAATGGTGATTAAAGGTGATTAATAGTGATTAATGGTGATTAATGGTGATTAATGGTGTTTGATAGTGATCAATGGTGATTATTGAGGATTAATGATTAATGGTAATGTGGATAGGACAAAAATTAAAACCATTCCCCAGTCATCACAATTTTTATGGGTGGGATTCAAACCATTCCCATTTATGGATGATTTATTATTATTGTAGCATTGGAAGACGACATTCCTTTTGATCTTTGCTTTCCAGTGACTCCATCAATCAACAAATCAGCGAAAAATCAATCTATCCACCTATCTACACCCTCAAAATCCCCACGTATTTCTGGTAAACTTGCCAGAAACCATGATTTAGTGCTGCATCTATTCATCTTTCTCGGGGCCCCAAAATCGCCCACGCTCTCTGATGGGATTCTTCGGTCTACCAGACCCAATTCCACCAATAACCACTAGCCATAAATAACCACTAATAATAACCATCAATCACCACTAATAATCAATATCCATCAATAACCATTAATAACAATCAATAACCATTAATAACCGCCGTAAGAACAATTAATCACCATAAAAACATATCCCATTTATAGATGTTTATTGCATATATTTCCCGTGAATAACCATTAAAAACCCACCAACGGGGTCCTGCAGGTCATCTGCCAGCTGTTTGGCTTCCTCTGCCCGTTCTTTCGCCAGCCCTGCTTGCTTCTTTTGCACGTGCAGCTGCGACAGCAGCAGCAAACCGTCCAACTGCCCGGGACCTGAGACCACGTTGTTTCAACGGCTGCTTTTAGAGGAAAAAACCGGTGGGAAATCATAGGAATTGAAGGGAAAACTCCACCAAACATGAGATTTAAACAGCGATGAAAAGTAGATCCAACTTGTTATTTTCAATAAACCAACATATGGACATAGAAGAAAAACATAGGGGCTGCGCGCAAAATGTTGCAAAAAAAATGGGCCAAGAGATTTTTGGAGATGGATGATATTGCCTTTTGCCATCTTCAGATATCTTTAGGGGAACCAGACTTCAAGCCCCTCAAATAAAACATGTTGAATTATGTTGAGTTATTAGTAAGCCCCAAAAAGGTAGAACAGTAACATTCCTCTAAAATGGTGATAGATTAGTCAGATTAGCTTTATATCTTTTTAAAGGTTGCGCATACATATGCTGAAAGTAGATGAACCTTAAGAGATTCATCCGCATATTTCAGTCATGAGATCCCCTTTTGAGGGTTCATCTGCCGAGCAGCGGTCACCAAGCTCCTTTAAGATGTCCAATTCTTGATTTTGCCTTAGGTCAATGGGAGATCTTCAGGATCCAATTGATGGAGGTACGTAAACGTACCATATGTTTGGCCATATTTTCTAGGGATATTCCCTTACATAAGCCTGAAAAATAGACCATATATGGTAGGTATCTCCAATTTAGGAACCTGAAATGGCCTTTGCCTTGGCAGGTCATGTGGTTAACACACTGCCATAAACCATCCCCAAGTCAACCCCATTCAGCTACCAGCAGTTCCGTTGGCACTCGGAAATTCTGGTTGGTCAAGTCTGCATGTTGGCCGCTGAAACCCAATTCTGCAAAAAAAAAGTCTTGGTTTTTGTACAAGTTTCTTGAAGCCGCACTTTTTATATGTTTTTCCAGGTGCAAAAATCCTTCCGTGTTAAAAGAATTCAACTTTTGCGTCAAAATCCCCAATCTTCCTGGAGTGTGAATCCCACTCCTCAAACAAGAATATTAAGTAACAAACAGCTCCAAGTAAATTCTGCAGGTTATTTCAACCCAGCATAAATCCACCAATTTCCAAGAATTGCTGGTTTTCCCATTCGACACCCTGAAAAAATTGATGCTTCAATTCCTAACACATTCAACATGAATCTAGACCCAGCGACTCACTGTGTCTCACTGAAAACCAATTGATGGTTAACATTGGTTAACTAAACATGGGTGGTTAATTAAGATTCAACATTCACAATTGTTCATCAAACATCCTCACACATCCAATGACATCTGGAAATTCCAGTGCTCTAAGTGACGACTAGTGGGCATGGGTCATTTTATTTTCAGACCTGCCAAACCTCAGATTGACTTGTCTGCATTTTGAGTATGAACCATCCACTTAGGTGTACCCAATTTTGACACATTGCCAAGTCATCTCAAAACTAACTCAACATGGATGGTGAATTATAATCTTACGCATCTAAAAGAATCATCAAAAAAACATTCGATTATATTACCATCTGAAAAATTCACACCAAACCCTGAAAAATTACCTAATTATTCGTAGTTGCCAGGGTCTATGTTCATTTACTGCAGGGTACCCTCTGGTAAACTAACATTTTACTACGGAAAATTCCCATTTGTAATGGGTAAAATCACAAATTTCTATGGAAAAACGGTCAAATTATAGCAATCACCATTATTGACAATGATTAACCAGTATTAACCATTATAAGCCATGATTAAACCGTTATTAACTGGTTGGTGGTTTCAACCCCTCTGATAAATATGAGTTCGTCAGTTGGGATGATGACATTCCCAATATATGGAAAGTCGTAAAAATTCATGTTCCAAACCACCGACCATTATTAACCATTATCAACCTTTTTAAACCATGGAAATCTGGAAAATCCGGTGCTCCAAGTGACTCACTGATGGCCAGCTCCACCTCGTTCCTCGCCTGCCTCACCGACGCCAGCGCTCCATGCGCGGCGGCCTCGGCCGTGGCGATGCCGGCGGCGGCGTAGTCTTCCAGGGCGCCTTCGGCCTCCTTCAAGGCCCGTTGCAGGTCGCCCCGATAAATGAGGGACTTCCTGGGGACCGGGGGTGGTGATGGGTCTACCAGGAAAATCATGGCAGTAAACAATAGGGGTTAAAAACATGGGGGAAACTGGAAAAATGATGGAGTTCGGCAGTTGGGATGATGACATTCCCAACATATGGAAAGTCATAAAATTCATGTTCCAAACCACCAACCAGTCATGGTTTCTAAGACATTTAAATTGAAAGCATTGAATGGAAACACTGATGATGGTTGTTGGCCGGGATTTGGAAAAACAATACATTCCCAAAGTGGAAATTATCGACAAACAAGTCTTGTACCCTCTGGTTATGTCAAAATAGCTATTGAAAATGGTCATTTATAGTGAGTTGTCCCATTAATGATAGTGATTTTCCATAGCTATGTTAGTTTACCAGAGGGTATGATTCCCCCTATCAACCATCACCTTTTTGACACACCTTTTTGAACTGTCTGGCAGCGTCGGCATCAGCGGACGAAGCGAGGGCGCCCTTGGTGGTCAAAGTCCTTGAAGATCAGAAACACGTCCATACGCCGACT
>Ga0126342_10013328_pt1 | contig 14576 bp, 10 predicted proteins | sample Cyp1metagenome_FD_92528 | JGI IMG/M metagenome (GOLD analysis project Ga0126342, IMG submission 92528) | Coral microbial communities from Lord Howe Island, Old Settlement Bay, Australia - Cyphastrea 1 metagenome | ecosystem: Host-associated > Invertebrates > Cnidaria > Coral ... | reverse complement strand
TAATACCTTTGTTGATCTTCCCAATTGAATGTAAAGTTTAACAGGGGGTGATTTTAATATTTATTCCCTAATACTTTTGTTGATCTTCCCAATTGAATGTAGAGTTTAACGAGGGTGGGATTTTAATATGACCCAATACCTTCGTTGATCTTCCCAATCGAATGTAAAGTTTAACAGGGGGGTGATTTTAATATTCCCTAATACCTTCGTTGATCTTCCCAATTGAGTGTAAAGTTGCAACAACATGTGATTGGGAATGGGAACCCTCTAGGCTGCAACGCTGGGGCAAAGCGTATTTTTTTTCCCTCCTGGCCCATTGCTGCGCTGTGCTGCGGCCATTGCTGTGTCTTTGAATTCACTGTGGTCAGCCTAGCCAGCAAAATCCTGGCCAATATGGGAACTATACATGGTCACTGTCAGTGATTCCCACAAGGCGATGTCGTCCAGCTTAGGTTCTGACCCAGTCTTCGTCGGTGTCCTGTCGAGCTCCCGACGGAATGCTGATGCCAGTGCTCCGCACATGGCTGGCGGATACTCTTTGAGTATCCCTGTACGCCACTGGCCGTCGGCCGTAAGGCCTATGGAGGCTCCATGTGGCAATTCCTTTCGGAGCATCCAGCATCTGAGTTCGGCGACAATGTGGGGGAGATTGATCACCATCAGGTCAGTCGCCTTTGCCGAAGGGGCTCCAAAAAGTCCTTGGGCGATACGGTGTCTGTTGACTCCTGGGGCTTGAAGAAGCGCAAGGACCGCCGGAAGTTTCCAGATAGACGCCGCCATCTCTTCTTCAGGTTCTGCTGGGTGCTCCACGACGCCTGCTCCGCCGGTTTGCACCATGATCGCTGCCATCAACAGCGTGAAGGTGAGTAGCTCGTTCCCTGTCAGAACCTGCGTAAGCTCTCTGAGAGCTAGGCTTGGCAGTCCATAGGTGATCCTCGTCTCTCAGGATGCGGGGGAGCTTCTTGTGCTTGTTCAGGGGGACTCCTTTTCCTCTGGCCTTCGACCATGTCTCGCATGGGGGGCCCGCCAAGAAGGCGACGACGAATCCGTCCAGTGCCGCCTTCTGCCAGTAGTCCCTGGTGCCAACTGCCATGGCGTCTCCCCAAACTGCGTCGACCACCACATCCATGCTGACGACATGGAGAATGTAGTGGCTAGGTCCCTCCATGCGATCAAGGAAGAATTGCAGGTCACCCGGCCGTCGACGCCCAGAGAAGATGTGCAACAAGACTCGATGTCGGAAGGCTTCCCTGGGAACATCAGAGGCTGGAGGCCACTCAGTGACTGCAACGTCTCGGCATTCCTGTTCCAGTCTTTCCAGGCTTTGCACAGGTCTGACAAAAGGGGCGTCCAAGTCCCACCTCATTGGTTCCAGCAAGTCCAAGAGTCGAGCCTTGACCTCGGTTAGTGATACCGGCCAGGCTTGTGCATCTTCGTCATCAAGCGTGTCCACGAAGTAGCGCAAAGTCGCCGTCCAGGTAGTCCAGGTTGTAGGTCTCATCTCCAGCTCCTCCAAGATGTGCATGATCGCCACCTCCACATTCTCCAGATCGAGGAAGGTCTCCATGAGGAACATGTGCAGGTCAGAGTCAACTTCCGTTTCTTCACGAGCTCGCTGTGGCGCCTGTTGAGGTCCTTCCGCCTGAATCGGAGGCAACAGTCGATCATGTTCTTTGGTGTTCTGTTGGTCTTGATTGGAGCCTTTGCCCGGCACTGGCGCACACTCGTAATTTCGACTGTGCAACGTTCTGCGGCAGTGCTTGGCGTAGTACAGGTGCGCAGTCAACTTTCCCATGGTGTGGAAGTTTTTGAGGCACGCTGGACAAACTGGGTCATCAACAAGCAGTCTGCGCTTCGCCACCTGGTGATGGACTCGGAACATGTGTGCTGCTTCTCCTGCTTTGTTGCGACATCTTTTCTTGCAAGAGATGCACCCATAGGTAGCGTGCGCGGCTATTTCTTGGCATTCGTGAGGAACGTACTTGAGGGTCTGCCGTAGATGCCGGGTCAGGGACTCGTAGAAGACCTGCACACGCCAATGCTTCTCCCGCTGAAGGATGGCGTGCTCAAAGGCTCTGCGGGTGAGTCTCCTCCAGTACGATCGATGAAAGCAAATCACCTCTCTCCAACGTTCCCAATGGAGCTTGGGGTTCGGCATCTGAGAGCTGTGCTTGATTTGACCCCACATCCAGTCCATGTCATCCTCAACCAATCCTTGCCATGCTCGATCTGCAGCCAGTAGCCCCCATTCATGACGTTCTCCACAGTGATGTAGCGTGGCCACATATCTGAGTCTGGCTCTACGAATGAGCTCAATCGGGCTGGGCATGTGGACCTGCGATAACACCTCGTCATCAGCCAAATGTTGGTCTGGTGAGACTGGTAGTAATCTGCGATACAAGCGTATGACAGCCGCATGAAAGTGGGTCACCGTCGCCTCTTCTGTGACGACCCATGTTTCTGCACCGTACAGGAGTTTGCTAAGTACTAGAGATTCTAGTAGTTGGCATCTCTTCTGTAAAGGAAGCGCCCAGTTGCGAATAACGTTTTTTTGTTTTTTTTTGATTTTTTCATGTGCGGTCCAAGATGATCGCGATTGTGATGCTGATGTTGATGTTGATGCTGCTGCTGATGATGATTGGTTTTATAGATCTAGGTTTCGTGTGGCATTTCAACATCTTGGTCAGACAATTGGTCAGATGAACTGGTTCACTGCCAGGCCTGCGCAAATCACAATGCGATCGTCTTCATGGTAAATATTGCTGTGCCTGTAAAGTAGATCGCGCCAGGAACGAATCTCCAAGATAGTCCCTGATAGGTTTCTTTCAAAACACGCATGAACCATCATAAACCCATAAGCAGCAAAACACCAATCCCAGTTCCCTTGTCAACATGCTATGTAGTAAGCTGATCTGGCCAGATATTCTAACATCTAGATGTGGCTCACTGACTCGTCCTGAGCGCTCCAGAGTCCACCGGGCAGAGGGGCAACTGACCCCTCTCCCTTAAGAGCAGCTACATACCATCCTTGACTAATTTCAACATTTTCTGCATGTGCGCTTAAAACCCATGGTGCAAGCCTGTCATACCAATCCAATCCATGGGCTGCTACTATTGGACTCTAATTCGCAAAGTGAAACTTTATGACCCCTCAGATCCTCTCAGGTTCACAGCAAAGCCAGGTTTTCCTTCTGGGTCACGCGCAAAGCCTTTACGTTGCTACATTTTTCTTGCGCCAACCACACTGCTCTCGGAAATTGCTGCAGCAAATCCGGCTCGGTAGCCAGAGTGGTAGATCCTCTTGTGCTGCCCTTTAGACAAAAAGGGCAGCTTGCTTTTGGCCATTGCCTTCAAGACCATTGCATGCTCATGCTCTGTGGCACTGAGTTCAAGGTCCAGAATTTGGATTAACTTGTCGCGCTTCTCACACTGCGACAGCGGCCAATCAAAAAGAGCTGGCTGCAACAAAACTCCCTGCGGTTCTGGCTGGAGCTGTTCCTCCAGATGGTCCAAGCGCTGCCGGAGGTCGTCGAGGCTTTGTGGTGCCTCCGCCCTCGCCTCCGTTGTCGGCGTATCGTGAACCAGGGACGCAATCAAGTCGGCAATTGAAGATCCTTGCAGCGATGCAGTAGTGGCGTAACCCAGATCTTCCAGAACGCCTTTCAAACGAGGTCCGTGACTGCTCTCTACCTCCAGAGCCTTCACATTGGCCTCCTTGTTTCTTTCGGAAAATCTATTGGCGATGAGACCATCCAGCCAGGTAGTGTCGATGGTGTTCTCCCGGTACTCCTTGCTTGCAACCAAGTCCACCAAGTAGTCCACAGGATGACGGATGCTTCCCTGGATATCCATGTTCATCAAGGCGAATTCCAGGCTCTGTCTGGCGGCCTCTCGATTCGGTCCCTGTGCAAAGATGTGACCGACCTGACAATCAGCAAACTCATGGATGACGCCCTCGGAGCCGCAGCTGAAGTATCCCCAGCAATCACCTGAGGACTGAAATCGGACACTGAGGATCTTTCCGCTGGTGGGCTTGAAACCCTCATCTGGATTCTCAGCAGTGATACGGGAAGCGCAGCAGTGAGAAGTGATGGGAGGATAGTCCACGGCAAGGAAATCGATCTTGGAGTTCTGCGATGGATCCATCCCGTAGAACTTCCTGATGTCTGGAATATTGTGCAACGGCACGCCCATGGCGATCTGGAGCTGAGCTGCTGGCATGTTGACACCTGTTATGGATTCGGTCACAGGATGCCCCACTTGCAGACTTGGGTTCAGCTCCAAAAAGCAAAAGGTGTCGGTCTCTGGGCTGTACAAATACTCCACTGTGCCGGCGCCTCGGTAGCCCACCAGAGCTGTGAGATGCATGGCCGCACGTTCCATCTCGCGAAGTACATTCGGCTTGGCGATAGTTGGAGGTCCTTCGTCCAAGATCTTCTGGAATCTCCTTTGGGTGGAACAGTCGCGCCCATTTAGGGCCAAGGTGTTGCCATGTTCATCGCCCACGACTTGTATCTCCAAGTGACGAGCATTGGGCATCATCTTCATCAGAAAAATGGGGGAGCCTGGCACCTCGGTGAAGACGGTGCTGAAAGCGATTGCGAGCTCCTCCATGTTGGTTGCTTTGCGGACGCCCTTTCCTCCACCACCTTCCGAAGCCTTCACCATGATGGGATAACCAATCTTCTCGGCTCGAGCGCAAGCCTCCTCGGCACTGGTTACCATGGCTTTGTTGACGACTTCCTTTCGGATGGCAGCTGCGACTTCCTTTTGCCCATCGATCAGTTCGCAGAAGAGACCATCTCCGCTCCAAGGAATGCTGGGCACTTTGGCTGTTTGCGCAAAGATGTTAGCGGCGATCTTGTCGCCCAGGGCGGCCATCGCACCTGAAGATGGACCAATAAAGGTAATGCCGATTTTTTGCAACTTGGCTGGCAGCGCAGCATTTGTACTGGGCGCAGCATTTGTACTGGCATGACCCCAGCCAGGCCAAACGGCATCCACCTTTTGCTCTTGGGCAATGCGGCAAATCAAGTCCACGTTGGTATAGTTGTTCATGCTCTTGCCGCCTGGGACTTCCACACAAGCATCTGCCAGGCGAATGAAGTCCGCGTTGGCATTGAGATCGTCACGGGTGGCCATGGCCACAAAAGTGATGAGCTTCGCAGATTGAAACTCCTGGAGTGTCCATCGCCTCCATGAATGCATCGCCTTGGCTGCTGCCATGCCATTGCTCGCGATCAAGATCTTGCGAATCACGCAGCGTCCCTCTCGCCGCTCGACAAAGCTGTCCAAAGGATCCAGGTTCATGGCTCTTGAATGCCGCAGGCGGCAAGTGGAAGCTTGTGGCCAGGAAATGCTTGAGCCAAAATGGCTACGGAAACGGCAAAGCGTATATATATATATATTGGCATTTCATATATATATATATATTGGCTTTATATATATATATACATATTGTATACATATTATATATATATATATCCGAATTTTGAGACAGCCCCCCATCTACAGCTCCCAGTTCCTTTTCGCTCGCTCCGCCAAGCAGCGACACGGACAGCGTGGTGATCTCGCCTTCCTCGGAGCCTTCCAGGACTCGGATGGCTTGTCCATCGAAGGTGTCCCAGTAGGCCACCTAGCCGCACCGGCACACTGCTGGGGGTACGTCTAACCCGTTTTTCAAGCAAAACGGTGATGTTTTTAGATGCCTAGTGGTGTAAGATGATGTAAGATGATGTAAGATGTTGTATTTTTAGGATACCCTCCGGTAGTCATGCTAGTGGCACTTGAACATCCTACATCAACGGAGGTTTTCATGGGAAAATCATCTATATATCGGATGTTCCAGCCATGTTCCCGGTGAGACGCCTTGCGGTCGCTACCGGTGGTCAGCAACTGCGACCTGAGTCATCCCAGGCTGAGATATCATCGTCCCGACAGATTTGAACCTGAAATACTTGAAACCTCCAACCCAGATCAGAGTTGGAAAAACTCGGGCATTGTTTTCCGTGGTTGATCCAACAACCGGGAGTGAAAAAGGGCAATTTGATGCAATTTGCCAGCTTCAGGAGTAAAGTTAGAACGGAAATCGACGGCGATTTGGGTTAGGTGCCCACAAACTATGGGAAAACCCCAGGCCATCTTCAGGTTCATCATTTTATCGACATTAGAATTGCCATAAATTGATATAAATTAAGGGTGTTGTGCGCCACACGTTATTTCTTCATTTTTCCGCACAGCCACACTCTTTCCATGTGCCAGTTCCCGACCTCGCCACCTTCCGGAAACCCCTCGGAAACCCCTTGGGTCTCGACTCATCTGGATGATACACCAAGCTCTTGAACCTCAGCAGCTGCTTAGATGTTTGGATTCAAAAAAACCCATGACGTTTCCCAAGTGGTGGGGGTACCCCCAGTTCTCATCCAGTCGTCTATTGAAACAACCATGACGACTATTGAAACAACCTGCAGGTGACTGGGGATCGACGACATCATTGCGCCAAGGAACATGGTGGACTCGAAGAGACAAAGCTTTCGAGTCTTCCTTGGATGTCGCCGGTCAAAACGGTGAATCCCCCGAAAATTGGCCACGGTCAGTCCCAAAAGAAGCTGCGGAGCTGTGGCGATGGTGCTGTCAAATCCTTGGCATTTTCTGGTGCAGCTCCTGCTTCCACAGCCTGATCTGTTCCTTCTGTATAGTGGTCAGTAGGCCAAATGTCAGCCTCTCACCGTGGAGTGATTCAACTTCTTTATCGTCTCGAGAGGATCGAAGCAACAAACCTCGACGTCAAAAACATCGATGCTCTCCGGAAATGACACATGGCAATGGAAAATGGCCTATGTAGACATCACTTTCCCATGAAAACCTCCATTTACTTCGGGAATTTCCCAATAAGAGGTGTTTGATGACACCAAAATGGTATCCAGTTGGTTGATCCATGGCTAGCTCAACAAGGTAGCTTGAGGTCAAGCATGTGCCTGAAATCTAGTAAGGCTGGGATTCCCGCAAAATCGGAAAGTCCGGCACAACTTGCTGGGATTCCATCATTTTTTTTCACAAAAGAAATAGGCTTCGTAAAGACTCGCCAATTTTGCTTGATTGGTTCCCCTCTCACAGCATTCTGCATGTTGCTTGCTGATAACGATAACCACGAAGAATAATGTGAACTGTTAACCCCACGATTGGTGAAAAATGCCTGGTACCCCTATTGAGAAACTGGAGGCCAATTCATCCTGGAATAACATCAGTCTAGAGTCTAGGGATCAATATCATGTTAATCGCTTCTATATCCCATACTTTCGCCCTTTGTTTCCCAGTTCCATCCAACTTTGAGGAACTATGGGAAGAAAGTATGGATATATCATGATATATCCTATATATATAGATATATATATATATATCACTTTCTATATCCTATATCCCTCATGGTGGAGTTCCATGGTTTCCACCATGCCGGCAGCGGCATTTTCACCGAGCATCGTGAAGAGATCCCAAATGATGCAGGACCCGTCCGCCGAGGCCGAGACCGCCTGATTTTGTTGGCGATTTCGGTGACCGTGGTTTTACGACTCACCATTGAAGGGTCTGAAAATGGTGAGTTTGTACACCTTCTAAATGGCCATTAGCCATATCATTTAAAGGGAAAAACGATGACTCACCAACGGATTTAGAGGTAGCATAATTTTCAGACAACCCATTTGGTGACAGTGATAACCATCAGTGCTTTACCCTCTGAGAATGACCAACAGTTGCGAAGTCGAAGCCATGGCCCATGGCTAGTTCGATGATTCACCGTTTTGCTGGTGATTTTCCATGGCAAACAGTTATAAATTACCAGATGGTAACCATCAGTTTCATGGGGAAAACTGGCAACAATGGGGATACAATATGAGATCATGTTGTAAAAGCCACTCAATCTGATTTGGGTCTGAAACTGGTGGATTTTGCCTTAGCCGCAATTTATGGCGGCAATTGTCATGGGGAAGATGATGATAATCCATTGGAATTGGGACGCCATCATCCAATGTTACTGGGATTTTTGGCCCGAAGTCAGGATGAGCCATACCCAATCCAATCAGGGAATATCTGAACATCCCACCATCAACCTGTATTGTAGGCAGTGTGTACCCCCACCTACTTGTATCATGCACCCACAAAATATCCCAGCTGTGTTTTGAAAATGCTTACTATCTAGCATGCGTTCCAGACGAGAAGATATGGAAATCATGCGAAAATGGCAATCCATTTACAGTAGGGGACTTCCCACTTTTAGCATTGCAGGGCTATTGTCCATTGATACCCAGTTGGGGTTTGCTATTGGGTTTGTCCTAAAAAGGGCTTGAAAACAGTGCCATTCTAATGGGAAGAATCATGATTCTCCAATTCTCAGACAAACACACACATATCATCTAAGGTTAGTCATATATCCCACTACCACATATCCCCATTATCCTCTGGTAAACTAACATAACTATGGAAAATCACCATTATTAATGGGTAAATCGACTATAAGTGGCAATTTTCAATAGCTATGTTAAATTACCGGAGGGTATATCCCCATGGTGGTAGATATGGAAAACCCCATCTCTCGATCTTTGCTCAAATCCCGACGCTCCAATTCTATCCATTGCCATAATATCATGGCCCGCCAAAAAAAGGACTGCTTTTCTTAGCAGATCCCCACATATCCGCAGTAACAGCCAAGGATGAGTGTATAAACGTGTATCCATCCACCTTGACCCGGATATCACCATTTTCAGTCAAGAATTACCGTAGATCGCCGGCCGCCTGGGTGTCATCCTTGGCGATCTTGATGCACCAGACGCGTCCACGGTGCTCCTGTCGCTGGGCAAACCCTCGAAAAAATTGGATGCGAAACGATTGGGTGAACGACGTACATGGATACATGGACTATCCTTACTGGTGCTTAGCAGGGAATGAGGGAATGATCCACAATAACTATCAATAATCATCCCATTCCCCCAGTCCCATCCATTCCCTACTAAGCACCAGTAAGATCATGGACGTATCAAAGTAGTACTGTGAAATCCTCTAGTGAAGATGTTCGAAATATGGATATAACTGATATAACGTCTCAGCGGGCAACTCATTCCAATCCTCACATGGTGCGCTGACCCAGTTTTTGCAATTGTTGCATCTTGGCATTCGAATGAGAAGAAACAAATTATACCCAAATATCCAAAAGCCTGTGCAGTCTCGAAATTCCGCTTGCCGTTTTGTGACAGGGCGTTCATTCATTGTAAACAGAAGTGCTAATGCCTGTCAATCAGCTTGACGCATCAAACATTTGGATTCATTTGAATGCTCATGAGGCTCATGATGATCATTCCGGGAATCTAAAAACATGGGCTTCAAAATCCTGAACAAAGGCGTTCTAGGGTGGTTTAGAAAGTGACACTTCTGGCTCTTCTTGACTCAGGATGTCATTGCGCATGCCACGCGGACGGTGTCTGAATCCCATCAACCAAACATGTGATTTCAGATTCATACAGACATCATAAAAACGAAAAAAAAAAAAAAACGTTTTTATACCCAACCCCAAACTTCCAGGTGACTTGACCCCCGCAGGACCTTCAGTGAAGCATCCATGGTTTGGGTTTGGAAACCAATGTTCCAAACGCGGACCTCGCCCTCCATGCCACCAGTCACCTGGCGCGCATACCCTCCGGTAAACATACAAAAGACTATAGAAAATCACCATTTTTCAATGGGTAACTTAAGTAATCTATGGCCATGTTCAATGGCAAACTAAGTTAGTTTACCAGAGGGTAGCAGTTGAGGCTTTTGGTTGAGATTGGACTCATTCATCTTAAGTTACTTAGTCCATTCCGCGAGTTGGAGGGAAATCTCTGCAAATTCACAGGAAGTTCCTATACTTAATGATTCTTCTCGCTGATGTGGGTCCCCAAAGGTCGTGAATGTTAACCATCATACTTACATATTGTGTATGTATATAATATACAGGTACACATCATGTGTACATTCGATTGAAAAACTGCTTCGCCTGTCAATTTGATCGTCGATCCGCCGCAGTCTAAATACCCATCATTTGGGGGTAAACCCTCCATTTTTGTGGTGCTCTTCGTCCCAGTAGTATCCCAATACATCGTCATTGTCGTTGGTTTTATGCCTCCATTCATATATTCAATTTAATTTATGTATATATGTATTTAATTGTTTATTTGTTTATTTATCTATGTAGTCATTTATTCATTTACTCACTTATTCATGTATTCATTTATTCCTTCATGTGTTTATTCATTTAATTATATATATATATACAATGTATATTTACTGTATGTAATTATACATCCATGTATGAAAAACACCCGACGCTACGGATGTCAGGCCCTTCAATTCTTTGGCCAAGTTGCGATACGTCCACAGTCGGAGCTGAGCGCTAACGCCGTGACGCCATTCTTGTGCGCATCGTTGATGGCCTTGAAACATCGTCGGTGAAGTCATGGAATTATTCTTGGGCGTGCAGTTGGGGTTCCTAATGTTAGTAAAGCAATAGGATCCACCCTCCCCAAATTTACCATAAATAGGTGGTATAAACTGACGAAATATGGGTGGTTTATTATTGCTACTAGTATTAGGGGGTATAAGCATGGTGAGTTTACCTCCATAAGTTGGGGTAGAACCCCTACAACTATGGTGAAACATAGCCAGTTGTGAAACTGCACCAGTACCGGTGATGAGTTCCACGGACCCTGGAAATCTCCATTTGTGCGCCGGGGGTTCAGGTGCCGGTGGGGCGGGTAATGCTGGAAATCTCCATGTGCATTGTGTATCCATTATCATAATTATCTATACAAATATATTCTAGCGAGAGTCAGAGATGGGGTTTTTCCTTTGCCATGTTGGAATACCAAAGGGTAGAGGATAACTGGGGCATCTACCATGTTCCAAAATCATGGTGGCATGACGATTTTCTGGGATTTTCTGGGATCCCCGAAGTTGGATGACATGTTTAACCGTAGATGACGTGAGTATCCCAATCTATCGCACTCTCGAAGTAGCATCCAATCACTGCTTCCAACCTAAAGTACATACCAGTTCTCCTGCAACCGTATACCTTTGTATAAACGATGTTTTTCTGTATTTGTACAGCCTCTGGTAAACTAACACATGGCTATGGAAGATCAATATTTCAGTAGCTCATAGTAGCTCAATCATCCATAGATTGGTCATGTTCATCCATGTTCATCCATTTTCCATAGCTCTGTCAGTTTACATAGCTTACATCGGAGGGTCTCAACGTTTCTAGCACGTTTTACACCCCATCTACCAGCCATCCCTCCATAGCTTCACCGAGCGGCGTAAAGGAGTTTGCCGCTCTGCGGCAGGAAGGCGCGCACCTGGGGAGCGTTTTAACCATCCGGGTTAGTGGTGCAGGATTTCGCTGGCCCATCCACAAGTATGATGAGGATATGATATGGAATATAGTTGATATATGTTGATATAAGATATATATATATATTATATTACTGATATAATTGCTAGAATTACTCTCTATTCAATGGGGATATCCTTTATAGTGGGGATATGGGGATAGGGTCAAAAAGGAGTAGCCCAATAGATGGTAAATACAGTAAAAGTTAAACATGTACTAAAGCTGTGGTCCCATAAGGCTTAAATTGTGACCCATCCCCATATTTAATATAGGAGATAAGATCGGATATAGCCTAGCTAACATAGCTAACATACAATGGGTTAAGAATGGGTTGATAGTGGCTAATAATTGTTCATAATGATTAACAATGGGATTATATGAGATTTCCTTCTGGTGTCATCAAACGTGGGAAATCTTCCAACTGGAGGTTTCCAGCTGGGGAAACTCATGGAATGGGGCGTTTTCCATTGGGAAAGTGAGGCTCTAAACCACTGGATGGTTTGGGATACCCCCATGACCAATGATTACGGGTTTCTGGTGGTTGTGGTTTGGTGGAATTCCAAGATTTCTCTATAAAGAGGACTATTTTTTCAAGGATCAGCATTGATTATTTAATTATCCCACCATTCCGAAAAAAACCGCCTCAAATCAAAGTTTACTCAACGGAGCCAAAAATTTCCATCGATTTCAGAAAGAAAAATGGGAAGCCAACCAACACATCATTGGGATTTCACAGAAAAAACCATGGCTCGGATCATCCCAGTTGGCAATGGCAACAAATCCAGATTCTCCAGTGGGCACACGCCTTGGATAAAGTTTAAAGGAAGTACATTCAGATTTGGGTACATATTTCATATGATTACTCATACTCATGAATATATGTATACATATATATATATATACGTATATATATATATGCCACATATGTTCTCAAGATTTCAGGGTAGACTCAGTATAACTTGACAAGGCAAACTGGGCGGCAGTAATCCTCCCTGGATCGTCCCAGTATCCAACTACCAGTCATTGCTGGCGTCCGTTTTTCCGTTCTTTACTCATTGGATATGTATAAATATGTATATACCCCAACAGGCTATATAATGAATATCATACATGAGTATTGATATGAGTATTTGTGAACATGTGTATCTATATATATATGATATATATCTAGTATATATGAATATGTGTATCCTCCTTAGGGTACATACCCAACAATGACTAGCATTGACCTTCTCGGGATCTGACCTGACTTGTTGCAGAATCAACCATTGGCGTCATATCCCAAAAATATGAAAGTCATTCAGGATTTTCATCGCCTCTACGGTTGAAAATTCAATAGAAAACATCAAGCCAACAAACAACCATCTTGCTGGAAAAATTGAGGTCACCAACTTTGCGGAAAAAAAAACAGGCTGATATGCATACAATTGGCAAATGAGTAGAGCTCAGAGTGGATATCTAGACTTGTTAATGTGCAGATTTGGCCAGTCCATCTACAGTCCCCTGCATTTTTAATGTTGACCCACATTCATATGACTTCCCAACTGAAAATGAAAATAACACTTACTAATAGTTCGTGACAATAGGTATAACTACGTAACATTAGCCCAGCTTTTCGTGTCACCAGTCCCCGGCCCCCCTAGCGGATTGATCCTCCGGATGGTGGAAAATGTCCCACGGTCCCATGGCCGAGCATTTTTGTTGGTCCAAAAATAGGGTATCCAATGGTACCCCCTAAAATCCGTTGATCATAATTCGTCCCTATGATTGCCATAACATGCCATAAGGGGTAGACCACCATTTTCAGACATGACATGATACTTTAAGCCCGTTGGAAATCCAGTGATTGTGAAATATTGTGAATACATACCCCACATAAACGGTTGCTGAAAAATCATGCATCTATGAAAAGGTCTGAAAATGGTTTGATATCCCACTACATTCCCCTGTTTTCCTAGTTACATCCCCATCAAACTGCTTTCTAAACATTGTTAAACCACCTTTTTGTGCACGAGACGCCTTGCCATCTGACCAGCCCGAGATGATGGATTTGCCATCCCTGTCCGCGGTCGATGCGGTTGCGCTGTGGGGATACCCCAGAGATTCCATGGCTGGCCCCGGTGAATGGGAATCAATTACTGTAATGGGAAGTTAATGGAAAATCCATGAAATTTCCAAGTTTTCAAGGCAAAATCATCCAACTAAATGGGAAATGTTCCGGCAATAGGCATACTGTATGATTGTGCACTATTCATACAAAAACCCCGGAAAAGCCGGAAAAATAGAATCAGACTAAAATAACCTAATAACCTAAAATAGTTGTGAATGACTGTTCAACTCTTTTGCGAGGCTACTATGTATCTATGTATGAATGTACGCATGCATGCACCCCTTTTATCCATTTAACACATTTAACGCATACCATCCTATCGTTATTGTCGTTTAATTACTCTGTTTTGTTGCGGTTTTTGTGGCAAATTTTGGGTATAAACATGCTATGAAAAAGAATGGCATGGGTACTGTTGTAGCCAATGATCAATGGAAAAAGCGCATAAGCACGGCAAGGATCAATGTTTAAATGAGAAGTGAGAACCCCCAACAACATGGGGTAACAATGGGTATATAAGTGGGAGTTGCACCATGTCGCTACCACCCCTTTTCGAGGACGCTCCCAGAAACAAATCAACATGAGCGAAATACATTTGCATTTTGGAGTGCAGGGCACACTTTGACCCGGAAACCTTGATACAGAATTTACAAGTATGCAAACTGGTCTGAAACTGAAGGCCTGTCTCCGCCACAATCTGGATGGCCCCAAGCCACAACTGACCCATCCGCCAGGATCGCAGCAAATGCGCTCGAAGTTGCTTGAATCTGTTGCACACCTCTAAGCTGATCCCGGACTGCAGAGCTGTCTCCGCCATAATCTGGATCGCCCCAAGCCACGACTGACCCATCCGCCAGGATCGCAGCAAATGCGACCCTAGTTGCTTGAATCTGTTGCACACCTCTAAGCTGATCCCGGACTGCAGAGCTGTCTCCGCCATAATCTGGATGGCCCCAAGCCACGACTGACCCATCCGCCAGGATCGCAGCAAATGCGACCCTAGTTGCTTGAATCTGTTGCACACCTCTAAGCTGATCCCGGACTGCAGAGCTG
>Ga0126342_10013327_pt1 | contig 14578 bp, 18 predicted proteins | sample Cyp1metagenome_FD_92528 | JGI IMG/M metagenome (GOLD analysis project Ga0126342, IMG submission 92528) | Coral microbial communities from Lord Howe Island, Old Settlement Bay, Australia - Cyphastrea 1 metagenome | ecosystem: Host-associated > Invertebrates > Cnidaria > Coral ... | reverse complement strand
TTTCAAAAATAGGAAACCTATAGGAGAGATTGGTTGTTGTGAATCACGGATGGCAGAGCGAATCCACTGATGGACCGAAAGGTGGTTGGAGCTGTGTTTTTTTGGAGTGGCTGCAATGGTTGCTGTGGTCACCTGGTCGGTCACCTCACCCACAACTGCTGGATGTAGTGTGGTGTAGTGCAGCTGTAGTTGTAGTTATGGCGTAGTGTAATTAGTGTAGCGCGGTTGCAGTTGCAGTTGTGGTGGTGTAATTAATAATGAGTGTAATGTAATGTAATGTAATGTAATGCAATGTGGGGTAATGTGGGGTAGGGTAGTGTAGTGTAGTATAATTGAGTGTAGTGTGGTGGGGTGTGGTGTAGTGTAATGCTCTTCTCTCTTCTACTCTTCTCTTCTCTCTGACTCTTCCCATCTCTGCTTTTCATCTGTCCATATTGTCGGAAGTTTGACTTCTAAACTTCCTTCGAATATATCATATTATGTATTAGCAGATATTAATTAGTACACAAAGTTTTTGCATATTTGGCATTCAAGGAGCAATTCCAGTAGTGGCTGCCGTCGAACTTCATCAAGCTCCAAGGCCATGCCAGTGGCATTGGCGCCCTTTGGCGCTGCAATGGCTTGTGCTGTGTGTATAATTGTGTATATACATGATTCTACATGTGGAAATTATCATCTATGCATCATTATTGTGGATAGGTGGATTGGTCCATGTACACACACATATTTTTTTATATACATTGTTTGGATTGTATTGTATATGTTCTATGATGTTCTACTATATTCTGACATGTTCAGTCCTTCACTAACATTAACCTTGCCTCTGTCCTGATCACTCTGATCTCCCGATTTGTCAGTTTTGAGTCCGAACAAAGCTTCAGAGCAGTTTGAACCTAAAAAACTAAACATGATGGAAATTAATGGACCGTATGGACAAGAACCCTCTCCCCTGCGATGAAAGCCATGGGATCTCGACTGTCACGAGCTTCTATTTGGTGGCGCTGAGGGAAACCAACGTCGGGTCACTGAATTGAAGGTCTGTATGATGGAGGTGGGTAGCTTTCCAACTGCACAAAACCTGCACAAACGTCTCTCCAGGGCTATTTGCACATGTCGAGTCGCCACCTTACAGAAGGTCTTTTTCAAACTTAATCTTGCATCAATCTGCTTGCTCTGAATCAGCGGAAGGGGAGTGCAATCTGGCACAAGCAAATGTATGAGACGTGGGTAGACGTGGTCGAGCTAGTACTCTAACATTCGCCAACATTGAAGTATGTTTTGTATGGGCTTGTTCATACCAACCACCGTCCAGCATTCATTGCGGGAATAGCAACAGAAAAAATGCTTCGATTTGGTGCAAAGCATGGCATGCTGGGCCGGTGTGCGCCCACCAGCCTTTCGTGTGGCAGCCATGCAATCACACCCGTGTGGAAATGTGTTGTCTACGGACTCGCGCGACTCGCCCCAGTGCGAATTTCTTTTGAATCAGTGGTGCGACCAATGCAATTCTTTTATAGACGGGCAGGAATTGCAACATCCAGCAAATCGTTTTGCTTCCCTACGCTTCCTTTTGTGAGGCCAACATCCACAGCTGTGGATATACATGTGACTGAAGCCATTGTTGTGATTTTCAAAAACTGTTTATTGAAGGTTAGTGCGCATGTCGCTAGGTATGCTTACATTTTGTAACAGAAAATGCAAAAGAAACCTATTGCCCGTCCCGGCGACAGTTATCTGCGTGTACGAAGGATATCAAAGATATCGAAGGATCACAATGATCTTCAACGAACAGATCGGAACAAATGAAGCAGAGCTGCATAACAAGACTCGCCATAGAATGTTTTGGCTGGAGATGGCTGGAGATTCGCATCCTGAATATGAACGTGTTTGATCATGTTTGAACATCTTAAGCACAAAATTGATAAATCCGAAACAAAAATATGCTTGCTGCGGCTGGTCGGTTCAGCGAGAAATCAGCTGCTTGTATGCAAATTAGGGGCCTACCAACTACGAAGCAGTCCAGGGTGGACTGACTCGTTCAAGCGGACAGTGACAATGGAAAATAAACTCGATCCGACAGCGACAATTCATTGCAGGCAACTCAACACCAGCTGAATGCTGGACTCAGTCTGGACTCAGTTGGCCACTCAATTGTGATATCATTTGATCATATTTGATCTCCGATTGATCTCCCCCTCACTTGATCTCACTTGCAGCTGTCGCGCTGGTCCAAGCAAAGCCGTAAGAAAAGCACAAAGCTTGACAAGCCAGTGACGCCGCTGCATACCTGCATCGTTGCTTGCAAAACGCATGCTAGCCTTTTCACATGCTTTTACAAGATGCACGCGCAAGAGCAGAATCATGCTGTTCATTACAGGACTTGCAGCTTGTGATGTGACAGCCCAAGCCTGCAGCAAACGAAGGAACCATCCGTTCTGTCCAGCTCTTTCAAACTCGACCGCTCGCACCTTAAGCACATGCAGCTATGAAGAGATATCAAGAGTACATTCTGTGTGCCATATGTGTTGGGTGTTCTGGCCTTGCTGGTCATGGACCCTCTTGGAAAGTTGACCACTGCAACAAATCAAGAAACCTACTGCAATTGTCCCCCTAGGCTGGCCCAGCTCCCGCATGATCACTGAAGAAACACGAACAAAAGCAAGCCACAAACCCAAAGAATCCCAATGGAGAATAGGAGCCTCATTGCACTTTGCAGAGAAGTGAGCCACGGAAAGTGCACCCCCAAGCCTCAAAACGAGCGTCGTTTCGTCAGGGCAACTTCATTTTTAAAGCTGTGGATTCGTTGGCCCCAATTTTTTTTGTTTCTCCAATTTCCCCGATATTCCAAAAAAGAGTTGGGCACTGCATACAGCTTGCGCTCTGCTGAATTTTGATCTTGGCCCCGTGCGCAAAGGTCACACACATAGGAGCAACCGACAGGACAAGCATCTTAGCCGGAATTACGATTGACTTCTCAATTGTTGTCTCCCGCCCTAAGCCTAGCTCTCTCTCTCTCTCTCTCTCCCTCTCCCCCCCTCCCTCTCTCAGGAAGTCATGCTGAAATCAAGCAGTGGCTATGTGCCGGTGCAAACTTGACTTGGTGCCCGTGCAGTCTGATGCAATGGCGTTTGCCTGTAGCATCCTGTAGCCCTCTCGGTGTTTATTTCTGTCGTTTTGTTCCGCCGGGATTGAGATCCATACTCCGCGGAGGGCAGCAAGGGCCACCCTTCCAGGCCATGCCCAGTGGCACGGCGGTGCATTTGGCAAGAGCGCATACTTCAGAAACGCCGCCTTGGTGTGATATGTCCCACATTGTCCCACAATAGTGTTCTCAAGTTTGACAATGACATGATTTTCGCCCAATTCTTTTAGTGTAGCGCCCCTTGCCTCAGTGCCTTCGAACGCATCCGACAGTGTCTTCTCACAGTGGCTTCTCAGATCCGAACTAGCAATGGCTGCTTTGGGGACCATGCGCTTCTGCCGACTAGCATAGCAAGTTTCAGTCGTAGGGAGTTTCGGGCATCCAGCAGTAAGCACCTCGCAGCACAGGATTGCTAGTTCACTTTATGTTTGAAAGGCAAGAACTCCGACATGCGAAGGTCTTCGATCCCTTTGATGTTAGCAGCAACTGCAAAGGCTCAAAGCAGCAAATGTTTTGACTGTTGTCTTTCAAGCTTCTCTTGCAAACCAAGGTGCAGGATTGCCCCAAAAGATGTTGTGAACCTTCATTCAGTGCGCAGGCTTGGCACGCAAACACACATGTCCCCTTTGCGCGCACCTTGAAAAGCAAAGCTCATCGATATTTTGTTGGCTACACAAACCTAGCAAACCTAGCCATCAACAGCAAGCGGTTCCAATCATGAGTGCGTCTTCGCGACACCAGCAACTGCTCCCACGCCAACAAGCTGCACCTGTAGGGGATTCCCAGCAAAAGAAAATGTGTTTATGATAATCCTTAGCGTCTTAGCATTATCATTGCAACATGTATACGCATGCCTTTTTCCCAAAACTACTCGAGCACAAATCTGCACACCGTGATTTTTTCTTCAGATGTCTTCAGGCACATGCAACGTCACGATTGCACTATATTGCACTGTAGGCATCCGACCAGGCAGCACCAACAGCGCAACGGTCGATCCTGAGCATTTCAGCTTTTGCAATGGGTGTGGCATCCCAAAACGGAAAGGGATGGATACACATAGGCCACAGAAAAGCACATGATATCACATGATGATCCATAATGAATGTCGTTGATATTATTGGCAATACTGTGCAATATTTTTGGTTATCACAATGAAAGCTACTCAGTGACCACGTCTTTTCCTAATGGTTCAAAACAGCTTGTCTGACGAAATAACGTGATATGCCGCCAGGTAACATTCTTTGCAATCGCGGTATGTTCAAGGCCTGGCACTCAGGCGCAGCAAGCATAAGTAAGACACTTAGAAACATCCCTGAAATCATACGTCTTTGGCAAAGCGCGCGCACACACACACCCAAGTAACGGGGAGCAGCAATCCTTGCAAATGCAAGGCAGCTCAGAAGAAAAGGACCAGTATGAAAGGTACCACTTAGAGATTGTGGAATTGCAATAGCAATGACATTGTCAGCATGTTGAACAAAAAAGCCTCCGTCTCTTGTGGCATGCTAGCTGCTCGAACGTGCGTCAGCTTGTTCCTGGCAGCCTCGGAAAGCCTGCAGAGGGTATGGAAGTTGAACATGTATGAAACTGATTGAAAATGTGCGTAATTACTGTCTTCTGCGCCTCCAAAGAACGCAATGTTGTTGGTCAATGTTGGTCACATATCACATACTCATATACATGTTCAAGCCATCTCAACAGTATTCTTCAAAGCACACTATTCGGTAGAAAGCAAAATGTCTTTTGAGTACAAACGGGGAAGGGGAACAGGACTGTGGACACTTGTTGCGGGTATCATTGAACGCTTTGAGCATCTTCCTGCCCTGAGACTGAGACATTGACAATTCATGAGATTTCATGAGAATGCAGAGATGTATATGGATGATTTCTACTCTTCCAACATTTGCCTATTGTAATGGGTGCTCATGCAATCCTTTTGGCTCAAGTGGCCATAATTTTTGTTCCGTTGTGGCCGTTACCGTTCTGAGCGACAGCTTTTGAACGTGCTGCCGCTTCTCTGTCAGGTGTTCCTTCTTGCGCACTTCGCTTTGCAACCCCATGGTCCAAATCCATGCTGTCCACCTGAAACTTGAGATACCCCTTTTCGAAATCTGTGCTAAGATCTTGCCCATTTGCTTTCAATTCCTTTGCCTCGGCGATCGTTTTAATTTTAAATAATTTTAGCATGTTTTAGCTACCTTGTATTTCTCAAATCTTTCCCACGATTTTGGAACCAGGAGTTTTGGGATTGTCCTGTTAGAAAATGATGTTCGCTTTTTCTTTTTTCATTTTCGATTTTTGTTCCTGTGAAAGTGGCATCGGGAACCCTTTGCTCAACACTCCTCAACCAAGTTTGTCGTCTAGTGCACCTTCCTCGGGCCTTGTCGTGATGGAAGCGCCCGCACTGGAAACCAGCAAAGTTGAGATGACTCCCGCTACCCTTAAAGCATTGCGCATGATGATGTTCGTGAAAAATTCTCAATCGGCATGCAAGATCTAGAAGCCAGATTTTAAAGGAAAATTGGTGAGTAAGTTGAAGAAAATTTTGATTGAACTCAGTGGTTTTGCTGCAAAAGAAATTTTTGCCAGCTACAAGAATTTCAAGGTGGTTGTTCATCATGATGGCAAAAAGGCGCCGGTCGCATTCATCCCCGAGAGCGCCGCTATGAATTGGATCGACAGCACGGTAGCCAACAAAAACGTCCGAGATGCTTTGGAAGAATTCGTGGCAGAACTGGAGTAGGGAAAGTGTGCGCAACAAACTGGTCACAAACGGTCATGTTAACCCAAAACCCGAGCCAACGAATGATGTGCATTCTGCTTAAGTCTCAAGTGTTCTGAATTCATTGATTTGCATGTTTTTACAAAAACGTCCAAAGCATTTGTAGCCATGAACGATGCGACGGCTTGCTTGCTGAAATTGACCGTCTTCATTTTCACCTCGCTTTCAATACCGAAACTTGGCGGCTTGAGACTGAAGAAATTATTGAACCTCCATCCGGCCATTATTTGTTCTTGGCAGGCGGTAGCGGACATTGTGGTACAGGTGTTGTGGTTTCAAGGGAGCTGCATAGCATAATTCGCAATGTTAGCTTCCATGCATTCAGTGCACGGCTGTGTTGCTTGAAATTTGATTTTGCAGTGAGAAGTGTTGCAGTTTTTACTTGTTATTTCCCTACGTCCTGGGCTTCTGATGATGAAGTTTTTGAATTATACGAACTCTTGCATTTTGTTTTGGCAAATGTTGTGCGTGAAGGGAGGTCACCTATATTAGGAGGTGATTTTAATGCATGTGTGGATTTTTATTGATGCAATTTGTGTTTGAAAAAAGGCTTGTGGATTGCAAGCCGGCATATGGACTAGCGGTTGGCACATGACAGTTGGACATGTTGCAGGTGCTTTGATGATGCTCAAATATAAATTGTCTTCATACTTGCTGACAAAAAGGTGCCATCTTTGAAAGGATGGAAATCTTTTGTTGGTGACCGCATGGAACCGTTGCAGTTTCGCAGTGTTGCACGCAGGTTCAATAAGAAGGAGGCGGGCAACTTTTCGTCCTAGTTTCGAGTTGTCAAGCATGAGACAAATCCGCCGGAACACTGGGGCCCTCGAACATCGCAAACAACTTAGCCTTCGTATCCGCAAGTTGCAACAACGAGAAATTAGGAATTGGAAATCCCAGCAGTTGTTTTTGAAATTGTCCGACACGTCTCAATGGAAATCCTTGAAAACCATGGTTGCGACATTGCATGGGCATAGCTTGACGCAACAACCATCGCCGAATGATTTTGCAGACATGCTGGAGAATTTGTTCTGTGGTGCTGTCGCGCCACCCAAGCCTCAGATATTGATGAGCGAACCGCCCGCCCTTTACAATGCAAGAGTTGAAACACGCGCTGGGACGGTTGAAAACCAACGGTTGAAAACCAACAAATCCTTACAAATCCGGTGATGAGGCAGGTTTGGTTGCTTAACTAGTACAGGTTGCCCCTGTCGAGTTATTAGAAGTCGCCTTGTTGTTTTACAATCATGCGTTGACTTCGGGTGACGTGCCAGCGGAATGGCGTAAAACGTTGTTTACCATGATTGCAAAGACGATGCGCGTGAAAACGGTGACAGACTTTCGTCCTATTGCTTCCACGAGTATTTTCTACATTTTTGTTTGCCTACATGTTACTAGCTCGCGTGGACCCGATTCTCGACAACCAGCAGCCGGAAGAACAACACGGATTTCGAACGCACTACAGGCTGGAGGAACACATAATCACCGCAAACATCCGCAAACGTTGTCATCGACAAGTTGTTAGGGATGAACAAACCTATTTGGATTGTGAGCTTGGACTTATCAAAAGCCTTTGACCGTATCAACTGGGATGCGTTGTGGCTATCCCTCCGTGACCATGGCATCTCACAGCATTTGGTTTGGGCAGTGCAATGCCTATATTCGAGCCAGGACCCAGGAGGGACAGGTTGTAGGCAATTCGGATTGCAGCCGTGGTTTTGCTATCAATGCTGGGGTTCGTTAAGGGCGCGTGCCGAGTCCGAAACTTTTCACGTCTGTTCTTCGCTGTGCGATGGCGAATTGGCGACGACGGGCTACAGCTTTTGATTTTGGTATCGATTTGCATGATGGTGGCCTAAACTTTTAGATTTAAAATTTGCAGATGATATCCTTCTTGTTGCGTCCAGCACTCATGAAGCAACCGTTTTGTTGCTTGACTTACTCATGCAAGATTTGGCAGCAACAGGTTTGCTTTTAAATGCGCACAAAACGGTTACTCTCACAAAGGAAGCGCAGCCCCCTTCACAGCTTGTTCTTTCCAATGGACAAGTCATTCAAATGGAGTGTGGTGAACATGGCCATAGGTTGTTGGGCTGTATCCTAGGTCCTAGGCATGGGTCGTTTACATAGAACATCCTTGGATGTTGAATTCCATTTGCAGGCAGCTAGCCGGGCATTTTTTCGCGAATAAACACATTTTGTGTGATCAGACGGTACGTGTGACAGATCGCTTGCGTTTTTTCGATGCTGTGGTGACACCAGTTGCGCTTTTTTGAAGCTGGGCACCGGACAATCCATAAACGTGATTTGCAAGCCATGGATTGTGCATTTCGGAAGCCGCTTCGGAAGATGATTCGTCCTTCTGCCTCTTTTGATTGGACCCGTCCTTGGCATGAAATTTTACATTTTTGGAACGAAAAAGTTGAAAAAATAAGAAGACAGCATGATTTGGAGTTTGGTCTCGCAAGTGTTTGAAACAATATTGGAACCTTGGCTTATACATTGCAAGTCTGCCGGCCAATCGGTGGGTCCGTCGTGTTCTGTGTTGGTGCCCACTTGGCCGCCGTGGTCCCGGAACTCCGACATCTTTTTCCCGGACCAAACAGTTAGGCACCTGGGAAGATGTAGCCACATCTGGTTGCGATTTGCAAATGATTGCGTTATGTTCTGCAATATTCCTGGATGAGTGAGGCAATGGTGCCCAAGTTTCTTGTATATACTTTTGTTTGCCTGCGCCCAAAGGGGCTTCCTCCGGGGGGCATGCAGGGACTCGACTCGACTCGGCTTATTTTCCAACAGATGCACGATCTCATGACTTCGCTCCTGAAAAATCTTGAAAGTGGGTGAGACTCGGTGAGGCACGGTGAGGCACGGTGAGATGAAACCTGAGGCTCGAACTCCAAATCCCCCTCATCTTCTGCTTTGGTCGCCAAACATTCAAGCTGCTCCAAAATTTCGTCCTCCACTGGTGATCCCATACCAAATGATTCCAAATGCAACATTGTCAAAAATTTGCAATGCGCTCCACTACCCTGCTTGGTGACACGCCATCAGCGTCCTGGAGCACTCTGTTTGGATACAGCTCACTGGGCGAGAGCCTAGGATAATCAACAGCATCAACAGGGGAACCAACATAAATTCGAAGTTATTCCGATGTCAAGAAACTCATACCAAAGGAGCTCCTGTATGCTCCTGCTGACATCTTGTCATCCATCAGAAAGATTGCAGCTTGACTGACGTCTCGATGGTCTTGTGAGTTCCACCCCTTTCTTCTTTTTCATCTGCCTAAAACCTCTTTGGGATTCGGACGGTGCCAAGGTCAAAGGGTCAACAGGGCGTCGTGCAAGCCACTCAGTCTCAGTGATGGGCCGTGCTTGTCGATGCAAACTGAAACCTTGTCTTGACACTTTGTGTTTTTCTACATGTTTCTACAGGCATTTGTTTTGTCAGCATTATGTTGTATTCTATACAGTATCTTGTCATGTTTTCATGGTTTTGTCGTGGCTGATCATGCAATTTCAGCTCAGTCCCTGGGTGCGGAACGATGGAAGTGAAATCATAGCTATGTCCGCTGGGTGTGACCATCGGGAGCTCCATGATCTCAGCAGTACTCCAAGTAAAAATAGTAAAACGGGCACCCTCTCCAGCACAAAACACGTGGGCAGAGTGTCCATACATGGATACGTTGTGCATGACCACATAGCCGTGGACATGCAAGGGCGCACTTATCTGCATGCATGGCTGGGTGTGAGTTTCAGCGAGTTGATAGGTGAATGCAACTTGAAAAGGGGGAACACGAAAGGTAGCTGATGAAGAAGGCGAAGCAGAACCTCTCTGTGTAAAAACTGGTTGCGTGTAAAAGTGTGCTGTGTGCACAAGTTTCTGTGTGCAATTCGATTGCTGTGCAAAGGCATCTGTGTAAAATGTAAAAAATGTAAAAAAGTGTTGTGCGTAAAACCTTCTGTGCGTAAGACGTCTGTGCGGAAAACTTTCTGGGAAAAACCATTCTCTGTAAAAATTGCTGTGCATTGATTGCATCAAAAAAAATCTGTCCGTAAAGGCTTCTGTGCGAAAGAGTTTCTGCTGTGTAAAAACTGTTCAGGGTAAAGTGTCTGCGTGCAAAAAAAAATGGTGTGTATTTTTTTGGGTGCAGTCTGTGTGTACAATTTTCTCTATGTATGTTTTTTCTGTCCCCCAAAAATCTGTGTGTAACAATTGTTCTGTGCAAGCGTCTCTGTGGCAAAGGTTCTGTGTGTAAAAACGCTTACGTGCCCTTTATTTATGTGCGCAAAAGAATCTTGGTACAAAGCATGGGTTTGTAAAAACTTCCTTCTTTGTGTAAAAACATCTGTGTGTAAAGGTGTCCGTGTACAAAAGTCTCTCTGTGCACAAACCTCCCTGTGTAAGAATACCTGCGCGTAAAAACTGCTCTGTGTAAAGGCTTCTGTGCGTAACGTCATTTGGTTGTAGACATGTATCGGTGCAAAATGTGTCACCAACAAGAAGCCAAGTTCATCACAAGGCGTCATTTTGACTGTCGTAAATCAATTTTTGAAAGCCTTCGGAGCAAATTATATACTTTCTTCGAGTAATGACCACCAAACGACACTTTTGTGACATATTTTCTGACATCCTATCTGGCATTCGCATTTTATCTCACATAGTCTTATAATCATATATTTTTTGAAATTCTTTCTAGCATTCTACCGGGTATATCTTCGGAGATCCTTCGTAGTTGAGGTCCGGCGGGCAACACTCTGATCCGGTGCGCGCGAATGAGGTCCGGCAGGGAACACTGCGATCTAGAGAATCTAGAGCTTGCAATTGTTGTTGTTTGTTGTTGTTAGTTGTTGTTAGTTGTTGTTAGTTGTTGTTTGTTGTTGCTGTTGTTGCTGTTCTGTTGCTGTTGCTGTTGCTGTGGGTGTCGGTGTCGGTGTCGTTGTCGTGGTCGTGGTGGTTGTGGTTGTGGTTGTGGTTGTGGTTGTGGTTGTGGTGGTGGTGGTGGTGGTTGTTGTTGTTGTTGCTGCCCCTGCAACCTTTTCCCCAACAGTGTAAGCTAATGGGATCTTCAGTCTTCAGCCCGGAATAACTCTGGTGTGCACTGGTGCAGGCGCCGGGTCAGGTTCAACGAGGTTCTGGAGAAGGCTCCGAAGGTTCCGGCATTGGTGTTGAGCCCGGTCGGGTTCCGGAGAAGGTCTGGGAGGCTTTGGTGCAGAGACAGGTCAAGTTCAACAGGATTCCGGAACAGGTTCCAGAGAAGGTTCCAGGAAGCCTTGGTGCAAACCCAAGTCAGGTTCAACGGATTCCGGAGAAGGTTCCGGAAAGGGTTCCAGGAAGGCTTGGTGCAAAGCCAAGTCAGGTTCAACAGGATTCCGGTGAAGGTTCTGGAGAAGGTCGGGGAGGCTTTGGTGCAGAGCCAAGTCAGGTTCAACATGGTTCAGCAAGGTTCCAGAGAAGGTTCCGGAAAAGAGGTCTGGGAGGCTTTGGTGCAGAGCCAGGTCAAGTTCAACAGGGTTCCGGAGAAGGTTTTGGAGAATGTTCCGGGAAGCTTTGGTGCAAAGCCAGGTCAGCTTCAACAGAGGTCCGAAGAAAAATCCGGAGAAGGCCTGGGAGGCTTTGGTGCAGAGCCAGGTCAGGTTCAACAGGGTTCCAGAAAAGGTTCCGCAGAAGGTCTGGGAAGTTTTGGTGCAAAGTCAGGTCAAGTTCAACATGGTTCCGGAACAGATTCCGGAGAAGGTTCCGGGAGGCTTTTGGTACAGAGCCAGGTCAGGTCCAACAGGGTTCTGGAACAGGTTCCAGAGAAGGTTCCAGGAAGCCTTGGTGCAAACCCAAGTCAGGTTCAACAAGATTCCAGAGAAGGTTCTGGAAAGGGTTCCAGAAAGGCTTGGTGCAAAGCCAAGTCAAGTTCAACAGGGTTCCGGAGAAGGTTCCGGAGAAGGTCGGGGAGGCTTTGGTGCAGAGCCAGGTCAGGTTCAACATGGTTCAACATGGTTCCAGAGAAGGTTCCGGAAAAGAATCCGGAGAAGGTCTGGGAGGCTTTGGTGCAGAGCCAGGTCAGGTTCAACAGGGTTCCGGAGAAGCTTCCGGAGAATGTTCTGGGAGGCTTTGGTGCAGAGCCAGGTCAGAAACAGGGCCCGGAAAAATTCGGAGAAGGTCTGGGAGGCTTTGGTACAGAGCTAGGTGAAGTTCAACAGGGTTCCGGAAAAGGCTCTGGAGAAGGTCTGGGAGGCTTTGGTGCCAACAGGGTTCCGGAACAAGTTCTGGAGAAGGTTCCGGGAGGCTTTGGTGCAGAGCCAGGTCAGGATCAACAAGGTCTCGAAGAAGGTTCCGGGGAAGCTCTGGGAGGCTTTGGTGCAAAGCCAGGCTAGATTCAACAATTTTCCGGAGAAGATTTCGGAAAAGGTTCTGGGAGGCAGGGTTGCAGAGAAGGTTCCGGAGAAGGTTTGGGAAGCTTTGGTGCAGCCTTTGGTGCAGCCAGGTCAGGTTCAACAGGGTTCCGGAGAAGGTTCCAGCGCTTGGCAACACGCTTCAGAAAGATATATATGTTAAAATAAAATGTTGCGGCTGCTGGCTGCTGGGGATACCCCCGAAGCTTATTTCTCAATGCCGTAGTGGCCGAAAATCCTCAAATCGATTGTGTTTTCGCGTGTTTTTGCAACTCTCAGAGCAAAAAACACAATAAATACCGATGTTTTTGGCGGGTCGGAAGCGTCGGAAGCCCAAAACCACGGTATTTACGATTTTTTGGCATCTGGTAGCAAGAATCGCAGTATTGACAGTATTTTTTTGGCCGCACCTAGCAAAAACACTGGTATTTACGCAGGTTTCACCATGTTGCAAGATGTAATGTCTATATCCAAAAGGGACAAAAAACTGGATATCAATTACAATGTTTTGGCTCTGCTCGTAGGGTGCGTGGGGGGCGCGGAGGGGGGGGTACTGAAATGACGAGCAATCTGCTTAATCCTTAATAATCAGGTAACAGGGCTGGCCGCCCTTCCCCTCTACTTCGTAAAGCAACCCACTGGGGTATACTGGGGTTACCTTTCGTGATTAAGTGGGCGCATGGGTGCAACCATGTGAGCGAGCGCTTTGAGAATTGAAGAGATGGTATCAAACTGTTGGACATTGCCTCAAGAGTTGCAACCTGCAAACTCGCAGTGATCACCAAACCTCGAAACGGTTCTTGAGGGCTGGCAGAAGCACAAGAATGCCGTACGTTTTGCTCCCAAGATGCGAGATGAGAAATAGGACACGCCAGGTGCGGAGACCTCAGAACAAGTGGAGCTTCCAGGATCTCAAGTCCTCAGGTATCCCTGGTCTCACAAGCTCCTTTGGCTTGGATTTGTGGTGCTCAGTACATCGCACAACTTGCCAAACAAAGCTGGAGCTGCGCTGAGCACATTGCCCTGTCACAGCAAAATGAAAAGCACATCCTTCTCTGTTCACGCTGGCGTCTTTTCGAATCCCAAATGGGAATAAAAGCGATCCTAGTCTAACAATGTGTACACAGCCATGAGGCAATGCGGCAACAGCTTGGGCCTCATCTCCAAAAACTTGCTGGTTGAATCTCGCCCAACACATTTATCGGACTTATCGCTTCACTCTTGGCTGACGTTGTTTTTTGGAGCGTCAAACTCTAGGCCATTGTAGTGGCCGCGGACTTCGCCTGCCATGTTCCAGATAATGTACCTCAGGAATCCATAGGAATCATCCCCTCCCCGTTACGGGGGGTGCGGGGGGTTAAAACTGACATTTTCATACATTTTCCCCGCATCTTTGTGTGGGGTTCTTGTTTTTAGTTGGGCACTCCCGCGCTTGCTCCTCCCGCCGCCTCCTCCCACACAACTTACTCACGTACTCACACACAACTTGTCCACACACACACAACTTACTCACACACACACACAACTTGTCCACACACAACTTGCTCACACACAACTTGTCCACACACAACTTACTCACAGACACAGTACCCTCACAATTCTCTCACACAACTTACTCACACACACACACAACTTGTCCACACACAGCTTACTCACACACAACTTGTCCACACACAACTTACTCACACACACACAGTACCCTCACAATTCTCTCACACAACTTACTCACACTCAACTTACTCTCACACAACTTACTCACACACAACTTGCTCACACACAACTTTTGTCCACACACAACTTGCTCTTCGCATGGCAGGCGTGGCGCTTATGGCACTGGGCTGGCTCTGGTGGCGCGCTTGGGTCCCAGTTGACGCCGTGGACGCCGCGGCTGTTTGCGTGGCACGTGTGGCACTTGGCGACATAGACGTGCATTCTGCGTGCCTGGCCTGGCACTTGGCGACATGGACGTGCCTTTTGCGTGGCAGGCATGGCCCTTGGTGACATCGACGTGCACTTTGCGTGGCAGGTGTGGCACTTTTGGCCCTGGACTGGCTCTGGTAGCGCCCTTGGGTCTTAGTTGACGCTGTGGACGCCGCGACTGTTTGCGTGGCAGGCGTGGCACTTGGCAACATTGACCTTCGCTTTGCGTGGCAGGCCTGGCACTTGGCGACATTGACCGTCACTTTGCGTGGCAGGACTGGCGCTTAGTGACATCGATGTACACTTTGCGTGGCAGGCGTGGCACTTATGGCGCTGGACTGGCTCTGG
>Ga0126342_10013326_pt1 | contig 14578 bp, 14 predicted proteins | sample Cyp1metagenome_FD_92528 | JGI IMG/M metagenome (GOLD analysis project Ga0126342, IMG submission 92528) | Coral microbial communities from Lord Howe Island, Old Settlement Bay, Australia - Cyphastrea 1 metagenome | ecosystem: Host-associated > Invertebrates > Cnidaria > Coral ... | reverse complement strand
GCCACTCCAATACGATTTACGATGTTCAGCTGCAAAAGACAATAGTATTACGCATGCAGCCGCGGCACCGAGCAACCTTGACGCAGCCACTACAATGCGATCTGCAGAGACTGAGTTGCAAAAAATACAATAAAACTACGCGCAACGGTGTCGAAAATTGCCAATGAAGCCTGCACAACCACAACAACGAGCCCAAGCTGCCCTGCAATGCCTTTGATGTGGCCAGAAGGCACTTTGCTGCACCCCTTACAAGCAAAAACTGCATCTTGCCCGCTGGGCTTTCTTCAAACCAATTCAAAATAAAGCCCCACCAGTTCAAAAAAAAAAACAGTCCGTTTCGGCATAATCTGGCATGTTTCAGCAACATCAGCCAACATCCAGAAACATGAAACAAGTTCACAAAGTGGAAACCTGTGCAGAGTCAGCGGGTTAAAATCTGACACCAAAATAAAATAGGCTCCGTTGTGGGGGTGAACATATAACATAATGCGTTTTATATATATATATATGTGTGTGTGTTTTTATTTATTTACTTATTTATTTATTTGTTTGTCCATGTATCTATGTATTTACCAGCAGTACAGTCTGTACAGCAGAAGGCGGCGGCGGAAGTTTCATGAATAGGAAATAGGAAACCTATAGGGGAGGTTGGTTGCTGTGAATCACGGATGGCAGAGCGAATCCACTGATGGACCGACAGGTGGTTGGAGTTGTGTTTTTTGGAGTGGTTGCAATGGTTGCAGCGGTCACCTCACCACAACTGCTGGATGTAGCGTGGTGTAGCGCAGTTGTAGTTGTAGCTGTGGTGTAGCGTAGTGGAGTTGTAGTGGCAATGGAATGTAATGTAATTAGTGTAGTGTAGTCGCAGTTGCAAATGTAGTTGTGGTGTGGTGTAACTAGTGTAGCGTAGCGTAGTGTAGTGTGCTGTAATGTTCTGTACTGTAGCGTGGTATAGTGTAGCGTAGTCTAGTGTAGTGTAGTGTCAAGTAATGTCGTTGTAGCTGTAGCAAAGTGTAGTGTAGTGTAAGGTAGTGGTAGTTGTAGTTGCAGTTGCAGTTGTAGTTGTAGCGCAATGTAATGTAATTAGTGTACTGTAGTGTTGCGTAATGTAGTGTAGTTGTAGTTGTAGTTGTAGTTGTGTATTTGTAACCTCCACGCTTTGCTCACTTTCGGCAGGGTGCAGAATCCCCTTGCGCCTGCCACACAAAACGACGCTTCAACGTCCAAGAGTGGGGCGAACATGTGGCGCTTTTAGCAACGGCGTGCACTTTTTCGACATCTCAACTTCCAAAAGTGCCCCGAAGCCATCAGTCTTTAACACTTTTGACTCCGAAATGTGCTTCGCGCCACAACGGCGTGCACTTTTTCGACATCGCAACTTCCAAAAGTGCTCCGAGCGTGAAGTGTCTTTAGCTTTTTCACTTGCAAATGTGCTTCGCCCCACAACGGCGTGCAACTTTTCATCTCTCACCTCCCCAGATGGCTCCGCACCCGCCGCTTTAGCGAGCCTACTTTTCGACCCTCCGGAGCCACAACTCATTGGAAAAACACAGTGAATCGTGACTTTTCTACCTTTCCCGCACCTGCATCTTCTTTCTTCTGACTCTTTCTCTTCTCTGATCTTCTCTCTTCTTCTCTTCTCTTCTCTGACTCTTTCCACCTCTGCTTTTCCATCAGTCCAGATTGTCGGAAGCTTGACTTCTAAACTTCCTTCGATTATAGTATATTATATTATAGTCATCTACAGTATACAGTTATAAGTTATATGCATACATGTTGTATGTATATGACGAATCATTATATATATATACACACACATACTGTTTTTTGTGTTTTTTTGCTTTATTGGTTTGCTGGATAAACTAACCCTCTCCCAGAGGGCCAGCCAAAGAGTCTCAGAAAATTTGTTCTTTTTGTTTTTTTCAATGTTTCTTTGATTGCCTCAATGGTGGTCAAGGGAACATTCAGCTAACATTTGACCAATGGTTGCAGACATAGAAAGAATTGGGTGGACATAGGACAGGAAGAATTGGTTGGACATCGGTTCTACAGGGGGTGACCATACATGTATATATATATATAATTATACATATATACATATACGCATGATTAAATATCTATACATCATGTTACAGTGTGTCAGAATAAGGTGTCTCCCTTCTTGTTTCGCAGACCTTTGCCACTACACAAGTCTGCCAGCCACACTCAGGGATGGGTGATCCTTTGGGAGTGCCACTCGTTGCCTTTCAAGGATGACATGTTCAGTTCAGCAGATGTCATGGCCCGACAAGTCCGACAGGCCGATGGTTGCGCCTGCTTTGCCAATGCATTTGCCATGGCCTTTTTGGACATGATCTCCCGGCCTTGAAAGGGCGGTGGTGAGAGGCGATTTCTGATGTTTGCTGGGCCGAAACTCACTCTTTGGGTAAACAAAAGATAAATCAATAATAAATCCATGATAATCAATGTTAATCGAAGATAAACAGGAAACCAACCCATCTTTGAACTGAACGAAAAGTGCATAAGCAAATGGCACTGAAAGTTACTGAAAGTTGTTGTGGATTCTCCAAACTTATGTTTTCATACTGTTTCATGTGTTTTGCAAGAAAAAAAGTCTGGTTGAGTTGGCTTGGACCGAGAAATTCGCCAGTTCGCTTCTGACCAATGGATTCCAGAAAGATCTGCATCCTGGGGCAGAATCTCATGACTTCGGAAAGATTTCTCATGGCATATTCAGATTGTCATTCAAAAAATTCAAAAAATCAAAGGTATACTAAGATCAAAACCCAATGACAATCGCAATGTCCAGGAAGAACATACCCACCTGGCACTGTGTTGGAAAGGCCCGTTCAAGCGCAGGCAACGGCTGTGTAGAGTGCCATTTTTCCGAGCCGTGTCTAACATGGCAGATCTACCCAGAAGAGGGACCTCAGTCCGAGCCGAATCCGATCTAAAAATCAGCCCTTGCCCATCCGGCTTTGGTAGATCTTAGCCTTCGACGTCATGCAGGACCAAATCCATGCAAAAGCAGTCCGTAGCCCCTGGCAATTTGTAGATCTCAGTTGCGGCACTGCTCTGAACAGGAAGTTGGACTGTATCTAGTTGGACTTAGATATAGTTCAAGGGTCTGTGATCAGGTTGCCAAGGTCTAACATGAACAAAGTACCATTTCAGACCTTTATTTTTGGAGCCCTAATTAGGCAGACCATCTTAGACCCAGAAATGTATTTTTTGGGGTATGTTGCAGGCTCGGAAATCATCGCAGCATCCCACAGTTACCCTCTGGTTATGACTAACATAGCCATGGTATAGATGGCCCATAGAAATAGATGGTTTACCGTTCTTAAAAATGGGTGGATTTTCCATGGCTATTGCTGTTAGTCATAACCAGATGGTTTTCCTATCACACTTCCTCCATCTTGACTTCTTCCCGTTCAGGAGGTCTGATGGGCTCCTCACCAAAGTCGATGAGTCGATGAGTCGATGAGTTGCGCTGGTTGCGTCAAGTGAAGATGAGTCGAACAAGATCTCATTATTCACATAACATGCTGGTTGGTTACCCCGTAATTCATTATGATTCCCTATAGTAACCTAATGTAACCAATCAACATCAATCAACCAGGCTATTTTGAATGGCAAGTGTCGTCCTCTGAAGGAGGAGCACGCGGCATGGGAACAAAATCCCCGGCAGCCAAAGCTGCCTCACTCTTTGACTGCTGAATGCATATTCAATCATATTCAATCATATTCACCATTATGTCCAATATTCACCATTATTCACCCAAGTACATCCAAGTACCAACTTGAGATACCGGCAGAAAATGGCAAAAATGTGGTCGATTTTTAGGTCAAAACTAAGGTCTTCGCCACAGTTCCTGCAACACCTGCAGCTCGACTGGCCACCTGTTGGCTCACAGGGGTCACCATTGAGACTGCGAAAAGATGCCAAAACAAATGGCACAGATTTGGCACAGATGGTCCAAAAATCTCCAGAGATCTGCAAAAATCATCAAAAATCCTCGCAGTGAAAAAAAAACTCCGACCATCTCCTACCTCTGCTGCTGCTCGTCTGGCTGCCTCAACCTTGGAAAGTTTGCAGTCGGATGTCACAGGATGTCACAGGTGCACTCGGGCCTGCTGTGCACGCAGCTGCAGGTCCTCTCAAGAAGTGCAAAGAGACATCAAACATGTTGAAACAACTCTTTGAAATATGTTGAAATGATGAAATGATGTTGAAATGATGTTGAAATGATGTTGAAATGATGTTGAATGTTAATAATGTTATAATTGTACCTAATTGAGTCTCCAAAGGTATCAAGCGGTACGTATCTTTTTCAAATGTGGGTATCCAAAGAGTTGCAGGACTCATTCTTGCTACGTGCTTGTGAGTGGCACTCAGAACCTCATCAGCTTACATAGTTGATGTCCGACACACATCGTGTTTTCAACGCTTCAATGTTCTTCAATAGGGATTGAAATTCAGATGGTTAGTCAATGGTTAGTCAATGTTGAATGTTTAGTCGGATGGTTAGCAAATGGTTAGTCAACGGTTAGTGGCTTGGAAGACTAACAATCTGTCCTTTCCAACCCAATGGTTAGTTACGGTTAGTTGATTAAATCATATTAAATCAATGTCATCTTTCCTCATCTTTTCCTCCAAAAAATTGAGCCAGTTCTCCTCGGAGAGCCCGGGAACTTCATTAGGATGAAGCACGGGAGCAGGCACCGTGGCCTGGCTTCATATTGAAATCATGGGAAATCTATGTGGAAATCCATGTGGAATCTGATTTTATTCATGATTAACATTGATTAACCACTTCAGTTGGGGGGACAGGAAAAAAATCGGACAAAACCATTTTTGGCCATTTTTGGCAGCGAAAAGTCCTGGGATGTTTTTGATCAGCAAGCGAAAAGTGGTGCCTCCAGATGTTGATCCAAAATACCGAGAATGAGGTGGATCTCATCCGCAATGCGCCTAAAAAATGCCCGTGTCCAAGCACAAACACGCAAGGAATGTCCTCCCAATTGGAACCCTATCGTTCCGATTTGTCTTGAACCACATCTCATCAACACAGCTGCATGGAATACATTCATGGAAATAGACTTGAACATCCGTCTGCTCTCTGCGCTCTTATCTGAAAGCATGACAATTAGCAAGCAATTGTCGTGCCCATCGAAAGGGGTCTTCGTTGTCTGTTACCCCTACCAAAGGAGAGCAGCAGAGAGCAAGAGCCATACAACAAAATACAAGCGATGATCAAGTCCTGGTGATTTGTGGTGTCCAGAATTGACGTTGGTTTGCTGTGCTACCCTCCGGTAACTAACATAGCTATTGGATTTACTGTACCCATTAAAAATAGTGATTTCCCATAGCTATGTTAGTTTACCAGAGGGTCCAGAGGGTAATGATTTTTACTGACTCAATTGACATCAATTATGACTCTCTGGGGTAGTGGCCCCAGCGCACCGCGCACTTTTCCCAGATCCTGACATCAGCGAATCAATGCAAGAGGTCGCGCCACTACTTCGTTTAGGACCGGGGAAAAAAAGTCTCTGTTTCTGTAGCAAAAACGTCTCGCATGGACATGTGACGCATGTGACACGTACAAAAACACTGAAGATTTTCTATCACATCATGACTTTGATGTGTTGATATGTGTTGATCTGCCAAGGGAAGAATGCCTCCATTGCTGGACAAAACAATTTCTGCAGAACCGGCCAAGGGAAGAAAATCTGGCAGTCCTCCGATCCGATGACCAAAGCCCCAGCAGCCGGTCCTGTCCCCGGTATTGCGCGTTTCTGGATGATATTGGATGATATTGGATGATATTGGATATTCTGAGGCGTAATATCTGCAATATCTGCAATCATATCCAATATCATCCAATATCATCCAATATTCCAATATCCAATATGATATGTGTAATCCAATGTTCTTATCCCAGTTCTATTTCAGCCACGACTCTTCTGCACTGGCCACGACTCAACGTGCCTAAGCTCGGCACCCGAGCCCAGCACCCCAGCAGCGTTGACATCCACAGCTCCAATGGCCAAAAGCAGCAGCCGGCGCATGGCCCTGTCCAGGTTCAGTTGTGCATCGATCTTCACATCAAGAAAATCTTGGTTGAATGAGGATGTATCATGATTATCATGATGTATATCTGATGTATATCTGTATATCATATAATTATATATACATATATACATATTGTGTATATATATATATCTATCATTGAGTTCAGGTTTGAAACGGATAGGTTTTTTCCCTGTCACTAGCCCTCTGGAAACACTGTCCTTAGTAACGCCTCAAAGGCTCAGGCGCAAAACTCAAGCATAGCACGACAGAAACAGCGATGGGCGTCACAAATAGATGGGCTGAACGAACGTAGCAAAACAGCTGGTTTCAAACTGCCTTTTACGACATATTTAATGATTATTATGATGATTATTATGTCAGGAGTAGATAATGAAGAGCTGGATTCCAGCATTTGCAGCATTGTCAAACCTTCAGCTTTCGTGTGACATTTTTTGAATTGTCAAAGGAATGTCTCTCCATAAGGTCAATGCTCTTCTACTGGTCTGCCATATGCGTATGCAAGGAGGGTGAAGAAATCATACAGACCTGCTGCATGGTATTTCACTGGGCTTTACGTCTTGCAGTTGGAGTGGTGTAGGCTATGCAGGCTATGCTTCTAGACCACCATGGAGACGTATGAAGCTAGTGGAGAATGCTGCATTCGGTGCCGCTGCTGTTAGCTGCCATGGAATTTGCCAAAGGCTACGGCGTCTACGGTCCTGATTTCCAAAATCACAAAAGCCTTGAAGCACTGCATCTGCCGCACTGCTCAACTTGGACCACGCAAGACAAACAAAACTCCGAAGTGCCAAATTTTGATGCTCTCTCTTCTCTTGCTCTTGCCTTTTGAAGCACGATAAAAGGCTAACTAAAGTGCTCTCAAGACTGAATGGATCAAAACAAACAAGAAAAGAGGAATTCTTTCGTCTCATAGACTTTCAGATTCCAGATTTAGTGTTTTTCTGTGTGACAATAGCAGTCTGTATGGTCGCATCAGCATCAGCCAGCAGCACGCGTGATAGGACCTCAATGACTCCCCGGGAAAATCCAGCTGCAGCTGCAGCTGCTGAGGCGTCTGCCGTGATGTCCTATGGCAGAACCACCTGCTCTGTCCTCAGTGCAGATACTCGTTCCGGCTCCACCTGGTCGACATGTTGCTCTGTGAAATTCATTAACTGGGAATCCCCACACGTCGCCTCAGATGTCGCAACATCAACCCGAGCACCAAAACAGGAGACACGTTCTGCATCGTTGTGCACTGTCCTTTTGTAGTTTCCTTGTTATCTGTTGCTCCATGTTGCTCCTGGTCATCCTCAGTCACAGCGGCCCCCCAGTGACATGCTGAGGAACCGGCCGCTGAAAGGATTCTTTGCTCCGGCGCTGAATCTTCGCTGCAGCGACTTTCTGCAGCATGTCAAACTCTTCCAACTCATCGTGCGCATAACCGCCCGAAGTCTTGGAAGTACCTGAGCCGGGCAAAAATCGCATAAATGGCGCTTCCAAGTTTGAAAATCACTGGAAAATCATCGAACATCTTTCAAATAATGGCTTGTTCATGGGGATTTCTGTAGATTCCCACATCTTTTTCAAGTGAATCATGAAAAAATAATTTTAAAAAAAAAACATAAAAATCGGCTTCTGACTGGTGAGGACTCGTGCTGGTGATGCACTGGGTCCCAAAGCCTGGCATCAAAATCGAATGGGTAATAAATGAGATATGACATGAAGTGTATATATATGTCAATGTCATAACAGTACCATTTATGAACAAAATATATCTATTGTCCATACATTCATTGTTCATATGGAATGATATACATATATATCATAGATATAGATATATATATATACATATATATATATATATATAAATAATTAAATATATATCATAGATATATATATATATATTATACATATATTACTGTCACAAGTAGCAGATTGTAGCTCTGCTTTTCCAAAAAAAACCTCCCGCCTGCTGGATCTGCTTCTCCTGCCGAGCTTCCAAGGCCAGAATCTCAGTCATATCCTGGCCGAAATGGTGGCCGAAAAACTGCGCGTTTTTAACGTCGATGTGAAAGATCTGAAAAAAAAAAGTTGTGAATCAATGGCAAACTATGATATATAGATATATAGATATAGATATATAACATTGTAAAACTATATAAAATGTGGAACTGTCTTGCCAAAGTCTGAGAGTTTGCTAACTCTGTGTTGGACAATGTATGATAAAACATCGTGGTGTGACCGGCTCGATATCTTCGGTGGCATTCAGCATCATGGTTTCCAGCAGCTCTATCTCTTTTACCTGGCCAAGTTTTTTCGGCTGGTGAAGGGATTATCTGTTACTTGTGGATCTTCATCATGGTAATCAATGGTAATCATAGGCCAATTATTGGAGTGGATCTTGGATATCTTGGATATCTTGGATGGTCACTCTGTCAGTTTCCAGTCCCCAAGGATTCGAGGATGGGACCCTCTGACGTCTCTCGTGCTGGGGCAGATAAATACCTCTTCAGCTCGTGACTCAAGAAACGTCTCAGGATCTGTGATTTTTGGAGCAGGATCTGTGCCAAAATCGCTGGTTATGTTTTATCCCAGGCACTGTATGGTCCACCGCTGATCACCAAGCGCCTGTCAATGACAATGATGCTCTCTTTTTGATGTCATGATGTTCCAAGATGTTCCTGCTGAATCATGGAATATCATGGAACATCGGCATCCATAGGACCTCATGACAGCTTTGAAGGCTTGCACCTCAGAGAAACTGAGAAGAAACTTGGTGCCAGGCGAATGACAAGCGAATGATAATTTCATGATTCCGAAGATTTCCGATGTGCGAAGCAGGTTTCAGATCACTGCTGGAAAATGTTGAAAATAAACGGAAATAATGTCATGAATCACTATGAATCACTCACATCAAGTCATTTCTGGTATCTTCAGCATCTTCTGGTCATCCGAAGCAGGAAAGGACTCACCGTTTAACGCCTCGAAGCTCTGGGGCTTGGACAAGACGCACTTGTCCATCGCTTCGCACTCGCAATCTGCGAAACATTGTGCCATAAACACGGATTGTTCATATTTGTTGATTTAATTTGATTTGGTTGATGTTCATCATTTTCACAACGGTTCATGGTCAGTTTCATAATTTCATCGACAAATTTTCGACAAATCGGTTCAAGCTGCGAGGTCACTGAGTTGAGTACCCCAAGGTTCGAACATACTGCAGATTGTACCTCGAAAGAAGCGGAATTCCAGGGTCGGCTGAAGTGTCTGAATTGTCGGCATTGAAACATATTGAAACATATTGAAACTATGATAACTGTGGATAACTGGCACTGAGAAAGCCACATGGACCACATGGCATCAGATGCGTTCATGTCCTCAGAAACAGCTCAGCAGCTCAGCTCAGCAGCATTTCCCAATGATCTGAGGCCACTACGATGGTGCTCCTGGAATCCCAGCGCGGCTCCTTGCGAGAGTTTGTTCTCAAGAAATCCTAGAACTTTCGGTGAAACATGGTGAAACTTAGAATGTTGGCAAATAATATTGGCTTATAGCTTATAGCTCTATATAGCTCGATCGTCGATAGTCTAGGAAATTCTCACCCTGGCAGAAATATATTGACATATATTGAAATCAAACAATGAACCAAGAGAAGCTTTGTTTTTTGCCGCTCCGGAAGGCATTGACCTTTCTGTGGTTGCTTCGCATTCCTGAGATGCAAAAAGGACAGATATGTTGAACATTTTTGAACGAGTGCCTCCAGAACGAATCTTCAGACCACGAATGAAATCAGATGTGAAAAGTGTTCAAAAAGAATCTGCTTAAAGCAGCCTGGAGCATTCCTTGAGCATTCTTCTTACTTCGCCTTTGGATTTCAAGGATGACCAGACTTAGAATGACTCAGCTTTGGGCATCAGCTCTTCAACTGTTTCCTTGGCCGTTCTTGTGGCATGACGTGGCATGATGTGGAGCCGTGGCGTGCTATGAGAAGGGCTGGAAGTGCAGAAGCATGCAGAAGCATGCAGAAGCTCTGCAGCTGAGCCACATCAATGAAGTCCAGAGCTTTGCTCAGTGGGATGTACATCGTGTTGAATGGATCATACCTCGCACGTGCTTGCACTTGTTGCACTTGCGATTCGGTTCTGCTTTGGATGTCTTGAGGGTTGGATCATGGAGTTCCTCCTTTCAGGAACAACTCCAGTCAGCGATGCTGAAAGTGAATAGAATATTGGATTATTTTTTGTAAACACAAAAATATTCTATTAGAAAGTGAATATTAGTCGAATATTAGTCACTCTTCAATTCTCAGCTTTTCTCAGCTTTTCTCTGTGCTCCTGTCTGACCCTCTGGGTGAATGACCTCTCCCAATTCTCCAAGCATTTGGTGATGACTTCCATCGGCTCACTGCCGCGACCTTCAACCAACACTTCCGTGGATGTTTTCGTTGATATCTGTTGATTGAGATAAGGGATATCTTTGCAAAAAAAAAGATTGGATCATATGATGATCTAAATATGATGATCATATGATGATCTAAATGTGATGATCCAATATGATCTAATATGATCGAATATGATGATCATATGATGATCATATTGAATACATGACATGCTGATATATCTGATATCTACTGAATCTACTGCTGAAAAAGTCGGGCTGTGGATGCTTGGGAGTCGGCTTTCCTCAAAGCCTTCAAAAATCACAGCGATGAAGAGATTCAGGAAAATGAAGCTCACCAGGACCGTGTACCTCACCAAGAACCCAAGGTCTGTGGAGGAAAATATACATCCCACATCATCCAACATCATCCAACATCATCCATCAGGTTCAAAAAATTCGCCATCCAGTCGATTCGCACATTGATCGTTTCCCATTCCTTTCCCCTTTTTTTTCCCAAAAATCAACCCCATATTTCTTCCTTCCATCCTTCCCAAATATGAAAAAACCGGCGGCACGAGATGAAATAGAGGAATGAGAATCCCGTCCCACACTCGGTTGGATGATCCACCTGAATTTCGGTGTCTGTCGAAATCGCGGCATCTGACCATTGACCCGAAGACGTCGTTTTTCGGCTTACGTCGTAAGGAGCAAACAAAGCCATCCTTGTTGAAGTCCAAGGTTGCAAAGTCGAGAGTTTCCAGATTCATTTCCTCAACAGGCACGACCAGGCACGACACACGAGCTGAAGCCACAGAACTGTGGGAACTGTGACCTTTGGAATGACATGAACTGCATGAATCCCCTGAGAGAGCTGGCTCCACAGGTCGTCTCCAGAATGCCTGGGTGTGGCGCATGTCGATCTTGGCCCTTCTCACCGATCATTTTTGCTGATGCCAATGGTCATTGATATTTGAAAAAATTGAAACACCTGACACTCCTCATAATCCTGAAAAGATGACGTCTCCGACATGTCACAGTTTTGCTCATAGCATCTCTAATCACAGCTCATAGGGCTGCCCGGCTTTCGTAGTACCACTTCGACAAGCTCAAGTCGTGCATGATGAAGTTCCAACCTGGTTGTCCAATCGCTCCAATCCCAATCTGTCCAGGTGCCACAGCCGGCAGAGCTCCTGGCCTTCGCCCGTCATTGATCTGATCAGCATGGAAAAGGCCTGTCAGCTGGGTCTGTTTTGGAAAACCCCTAAAGTTGATGATGTTGATGGTTCATCGTCACTTTTCCTATTGAAAATGGATGAAAATTGATATAAATTGACATTTGGAGGGAATCGCCAATTTTCAGACACATCCAATATTTGTCTGGCAATGCTTTGAATGGATGATGTTTTTGCATGTGTTTGCCTGGAAAAAGGTTCTGAAGTTGGCTTGCGGGCCTTGGCCAACTCGGGAAGCACGAATCACAGCAAAATAGAGATCAACAGAACAATACACAACACATATCAATACATATCAAACATATACCAAAAACATCACAAAACAGAATTTTGATACATGTTGCACACGTGAGAGATGTTGTAATTGAGCGTTGCAAACGGGAAGCCATAGAGACCAACGCCAGTGTATGCAACCTGCCGCATTTCAATGCGAATCTGCAAATATCCGGTGCGAATCCGGTGCGAATCCGTGCAGGTCCGTTCTGGTTTCAGATTTGGACCTTGGCAAATAGACTCACTCCGAGAACTGAGTAGAGATAGAGCAGCAAGAGCATGACCTGAAACAGCTCAGGCCAGGCCAACAAAGCTGCCTCGGCCTCACCTGTTTTACTATTGGGGCTGTGTGGGGGTGAAGGGATGGCGCTTTGCGTGTGTCTGAGGAAAAATATGGGAAAATGCTTCTGGGAAAAAAACATGGAAATACACACAGGTGAAAGGCATGTAAGGACACCTTACAAGGTACAAAATATTGGGTCATTTAATGTCGTTTGCCTCTTGCAGTTCAGCTTCAGAGGAAAGCCTTTCATGTACAAGGCCCCAATCTGAGAGTCCCGTACCAGGCCCACATTGAAGAGCTTCGGCACAGATAGAGCCTTGAAACTCAAGACCAGTTCAGCATTGCAGACAAATCTCTAACTATCTCTAACCAGTTCAGCCAGTTTCAAAACTCAAACTCCAAGGTGAGTCAGCTGCAAAGTGGCAGATGCAAACAGCAAAGACCACAACGAGGGCCCTGCAAAAGCAAGCAGCAACTTGTTGAGGCCTCCGGCTCAGCAATTATGTGGGAAGAAAAACCATTGAAGATATCACTGGATAAAGATAAGATTTGATAAGATATAGTAAATCTAGTAAACATAACAGTAACATATAGTAAAATGAGTAAAGTATGCCTTGGATAATTTGGATATGCCTTGGTTGAGATGGGATATCTCCAAAAACTCCAGCCTTTAAGAACTCGCACCACTCGAAATAACCGGGCGATACGGAAGATGCCTGGGGGTATCGGTCGAGGGGTCCAGTGGTTACCATCCAGAACGAAGTGGATAGAAATTGGTCAATCTTGGCGTCTGACGCAATGCATTGACCAGGGAGCTCAGGTTCACCTTCAGTTTCAAATGTCACGACTCGGCAGGTGCACGTGTGGCGAAGAAAGCAGGGCATAAAAGACGAGAAGCCCTGAATGCCCTGAAAAAGGCAAGAAAACTCTGGGTGTCCGACGGTTTCCGCGAAAAAAAAAGGCGAAATGTATCAAAATTGACATAGATTGACTTTTCAAATTGGTCCGACACTGACACTAATGATTAGTTAAAAACTGACTCTCCACTGGATGCCCCGGACGGTGGCATCTCCAGCGATGGAAGCTTCCAGAATTGACACGATGTCACTTGTAATGACCTGGCACAGCGAAGCAGCGGTGCGAATTGGGCCCACATTTTCTGGCTTTCTGGAATCTCAGTTCATCTCAGGCTGCAGACGCAAATGAAGTCAAAGACGTTCCAATACTCCCGGAAGTAATTGCAGTACAGGGCCTTCAAGGGAGTTGCGGTGAGAAAAAGTTCTGCACGATTCTGCATACGGGGATCTGTTGAGAAAGACTAACAGGAAATTCTGCATTGTTTTTCCTACACCTGGTTTTGGTTTTCCTATCAAACACGTGTGACGCGGACAGTGAAGAAATCCCCAACATATACCGCTGATTCTGCAACTCTGAGTCTTGTTCACTGAGCTTCACAAAGCACTCGATGTGGAAGACCACGATGAAGAAAACGTTGCAAGAGTCTCAGAAACCCAGTTTTTCATCAAGACCGCTGAGGGTGAGCCAGTTTGGCAGGACAGGTTCTCTGTAATATTTTTCCGAAAAAAAAAAATTGTTTGAAATTCCAGAACTCCTGAAATTTCCGGACATTTCCAGTTGGTTCATCCTGAAATTTCCCACATCCACAGCTTTCCGGACATCCGCGGAGACGCTGGGCTGTCAGGCTCAAGAACGTCTCAAAGGATCCACCAGGATCCCGTGGTTGCCACACCTGGAGAAAAAACACTGGGATGTGCATTGATAAATATGATTATATGATATAATATAATATAATATGACATAATATAATATTAAATTATATTACATATTATATATTAGATATTATTTTATATATATATGTATTAATTGTATATAGTAGATAATATACAAGTCATCTTTCTGAGCTCCCAACCAGCAACAGCAAGCACAGCTGTATCACGATGCAGGCCATGATCAGATTCTCAAAAGCAGAGGATGTTATGATCCTCGCGGGCTGGGACCAGTTTTTGCGGCCAAAATATGCCAAAATCCCATCCATCATCAGCTCACCACACTAAGCATACCAATCGTACCAACCCTCCCAAGCGTACCGTACCTGGTTTCTAGGCGGATATCAAGCACCTATCTTGGACCTAGCTGATATAATCAACATATATATATATACACAGATATATATATATATATGTACATATATATATATATATACATATATTGTGAATTCCACCAAATCTTGCAGTCCACATGTCACGTTCCCTCCAAGCGCCAGTGTATCTCAGGTGAAACCAATCAATGTCCTTTAGATTTCGGCTTAGG
>Ga0126342_10013325_pt1 | contig 14579 bp, 15 predicted proteins | sample Cyp1metagenome_FD_92528 | JGI IMG/M metagenome (GOLD analysis project Ga0126342, IMG submission 92528) | Coral microbial communities from Lord Howe Island, Old Settlement Bay, Australia - Cyphastrea 1 metagenome | ecosystem: Host-associated > Invertebrates > Cnidaria > Coral ... | reverse complement strand
ATAAATAAACAAATAAATAAATAAATAAATAAATAAACAAACAAATAAATAAATAAATAAATAAATACATAATAAATAAATAAATAAATAAACAAATAAATAAATAAATAAATAAATAAATACATAATTAAATAGATAAATAAACAAATAAATAAATAAATAAATAAAATAAACAAATAAATAAATAAATAAATAAATAAAATAAATAAATAAATAAACAAATAAATAAATAAATACATAAATAAATAAATAAATACATAAATAAATAAATAGATAAATAAATAAATCAATAAATAAATAAATCAATAAATCAATAAATCAATAAACAAACAAACAAACAAATAAATAAATAAATAAATAAATATATATATATATATATTGTGAAAGCTAATTTACTCGCCATTCCCATGAACTCCCATTCCAACCTCCGTCTTTCCGCGCCAGACCTTGGTGCAGACCCGCGAGTCCCGGGAGGGCCAGGAGAACGAACTCGAGACGCTGGCGACGAAGTTGGCCGACCTGCACGTGCCTTGGTGCAACAGTTGGTGTCATTGGTGGTGCAACACTTGGGGGTTTCCATAAAACCTGGCAGACCTGGTACCCAAAATGGATGGATGGTTTACATGGAACATCCCAAACAACAATTGATAACTGGAGGTACCCCCATGGATGGGAAACCTCCAAACGGTGCAAACATGCCTTTCAGATGCTTCACGATGATTTGAGTTATGAAACATCAGGAAATCATGGGATGACTTTAGGAGGGAACATCTACATGAATTAATCTACATGAATTCATTATAATGAACATTTATGAACTGTATGTTTTCCCTTTTCCCAGTTTTTTTGTTTGCTTTTGCGCAAGTTTTCCCTGAAGACCAACCCAACTGCTGTTTGGCAGGGTCATCACAGGATCTTTGATGCTAGAGCTTGTGAGGGTTGTGGTGTATGGTGCTCTGACCAGGTGATTTCATTCGCAGTATATGCAATGTTGAACATTTTGTTGATGAAAGTCAAAGGCCCTCTAAAGAATATGTCCGAATTTTGGCATGGTCGTTGTGGGCCTAACATTCCCCGAATAGGTTAACATGCCTAAGATTTCTTGGGCACCTGCCCCCAGGAAAGCTGCGACTTTCTGATGAAGAATTTCGATGCGAGGCAGACCGCCAGGGAAGAGGAGCCGAAGGGATGGGACTGCTATGGTCATCCATGGGATTTAGATTCAGCCATTGACGATTCCCAGTAGGATGGCACCATCCATAACCCAGTATACGATGTTTTGACCATATGATGTAATATATATATATATATATATACATAGGCAATTCCCTGTAAATGATTGTCAATGGAGGTTTTAATGGGACACTCATATATTGCATTTATATTGCCATGTTTGATTACCAGAGGGTATAATAAATCTCAAAATTGGAACACCCATGGTTCGAACATCATTTTGCCACTAAACTGGCCATTGTTGAGTTTACCGGTTTACTCTATTTTGAGACCAACCATTGATTTGAGTCTATGTAACACGCTGATGAGACTTCAGTGTCTTGTAGCACATCTGAATTTGCAACCAGTCTCAACATGCCCTGGGGGCATTCAACAGAAGTTTTGATGATTATATAAATGTTTTTTTTCGTACCTTCAAGGGGGTTTTATCGATATGATTCATGATACATACATGATAAATGTATCATACATACATGATAAATGTATCATATATACATGAATAATTCATGACAAATACATGACAACAACTATATATAGATTATTATAGATTAATGTATGAACAACCTGAGATACATGATGAACACACATAAACAATCATAAACACATGATTCACATCATATGACCCCATGAATCCCGGTCAAATTCATCAGGAGATGGATTCTGTGACGAAGGCCAAGGCGGTCCTCTCAGGCTCGGATCCCCTATGAGGGATCTACCGTGGATGGGAAAACCATGGGAAATACACCACAGATTTGGATGATTTCTATGATTTCCATGGGTAAATGATAGTAACATCCATCATTTTTTGGGTAAATGGATCCAAAGATGGGGGATTTATCATGATTTGTCATGATCTATCCACAATTTCTACGAAAAAAAACATGGGAACCATGAGGTTTGAAAGCATGGGAACAGGGTGGCTTCCTTCTTGAACGCCCTAAAGTGTTAAAGGCTACATCTCCATTTGTTTCGGATGGTTTAACCCCCAAAATTTGGTAAGTCATTGTGGGAGTGGTTTATGATGGTTTATGATTTTAGGCTTCCCACATGATTGATAGCTTACATCCCCTTATCTCCTTATATTCCTAGCGGTTGTATCACCCCCCAGGTGCCAACTTTGCGGAGATTCAGCTCGACTGAGAGCAGAGATGGAGCGATGGCGATGCCACGTGATCAAAAAAGGGATGCCACGGGGGCTTTTGAGGCTGGCAGCTACTGGTAGTTACTGGTAGTTACTGGCAGTTACTGGTAGTTGCTGGTAGTTACTGGCAGTTACTGGTAGTTGCTGGTAGTTACTACCATGGTCAAACCGAAGTGTGAATACTGTATTATTTGTATTCAGAACGATAATATTAGATAATATTAGTAATCATAAGAGTAAAAATAAAAGTAATGATAAGGATGATGAATTTTAGTTATTGTATTTTGATCTGAACTGATTGGGTTTGGGGCTTGTGTTCTATGTGTATTATCTAATATTATTTACATCCTATATGGAGATTGATGGAAAACAGCATCGACTTTTGGGACAGAGCTGCCATTTGCCATTGAATCTGCCGTTGCCACTGATGCGAATCGCAGTTGGGGTCCAGTTTTGACTCCACGGGGACCTGATTCATTGAAGCCATGCAGGTGGGCTGGGTACTTCCTCAATGGGCTAGTGGTCACTCGTGCATATGTCCTCACGGCCATATGCTGATGGACTTTTGCTTGTTTACAGTATTGCAAGTATACTATGTTAGATGTGGTAAATGCTCTCATCCCACTCAACGTCAATTACTTTGGGAACATTAGAACGACACTCACAACAACCTCACTGGTTTCAGGTTTCTAACCTGACTACTCTAGGAGATGGGGAACCTAAAAAAAAACTGTTTTGCCATGGAGATTTAGCTCATTTGAGGGTGGCTGGGGTTGTCGAGGATCATTGGTCCACCGGATTAAAAGACTTGGTTTGGCAACAAGAAACACCCCAGGTGTGCAGTTATGGGAACTTAAGAAAGCCATGCATAGTTTCCGGATGTTTCCGGGTTCCCATCAATGTAAAAACCATGGTATTCTGAGCTGGCTGCCAGGCACCCATGTTGGTACGGGAACTCAGATCGTTTCTTCAAGGCATGACTTGGCATGACCACCAACAGGAACCAATATATGGAAGAAGCCATGGGCCCTTAGTAACATGCCCCTCTTGATACTCTAATCTCTTGTATCTCTATATACATGTGTGTAGATAGATACTGTAGGTCGGCAGCCTAGACAGATAATTGGATCGATGATGCCTTTGAGGGGGCGCTGCTTGTGACGCTGCTGGCGCCCAGCAGCTCATTGCTCACCTTTGATATGGAGGCGGAAACGTGGAAACCCAGGTTGCAATGGCAGAACTCAATATACTTCCCTGCAAATGTTCGCTTGAAGCAACCTAATGAGAAATTCCAGATTTTTCATGATTTTTCTAATTAATGAGAAACTCGCAATCTCATGAGAAGCTAAACCGCCTCCCACTTGGCCCCCAGTTATCCTTCAGCCATGTTGGGGGTGATCCCCCTAGTCATGTACTGCGAGATCCCTATGTCATAGGGGATGCCCCTTAAAGTCCAAGCTGGAAATGGCAACCCACCATTTTAAAGATTTTTGAAGGGAACAGTCGGTAACAGCAACGAATTGGGGATGTTCCATTGCCTTGCTGTTGTCCAATTTTGCTGCTGGCGTTCCATTTTTGCGCCCTCCCCAGCCACCTCGACGTTTCATCACATCCATGTTTTGGTTTTTTGGTCTACATTTTTCAATGTCCTTTGCGGTTCTTGGTTCCACCAGTGACCAATGCTTAATAACCTTGGCTGATGGTGATACTGTACAGTATGGGTTTATATTTGTAGGATTTATTGGGACTCTCAAAACTGAGTATGGGGATCCCCATGAACTAACCAGTAGAATTTACTCGAGTCGAGTTGACAAGGAATTCTATTCGGGGATTGAACCATCTTGGCATTGCTAGCTCCTGGAGGTTTGTTAGTTGAAACACTTTCACACATCCCCTCTCACAGCGAGACTTTGCTTGGGGGTTCTATGATGACAACATGACCTTCAATCACTTATTTCCTCCCTTCTGCAGAATCTCGACCCAAACAACTTAGTCAATCAACTTTCAGTTCAAATTTGTCAAACTGGCATTTACCCTGCGGTAATGTAACATGCATCACTATATATTTCCAATAGGTAAATCATCATCTATAATCATCTATAAATGGGTCATTTCCATGGCAAAGTGTTACATGACGGATAGAAACAAGGACCTCACCAGCCAATCCTGCCAGGAAGCAAGGGCGCGACCTGTGACAAAGGCCGTTGATGCCGGCACTGGGTTTCGGAAAGGCTATCTGTGGCTGTGTTGCTTATAGCATCTTCTTGGGGAAAAACATACTCACTAAGGCAAGCTGCTACAATTCAATAGATATGATAATCTACTGGTTGAAAAAGCCAACTTTGGAGAGAGCCAGTGGATGTTCCTTTCCATAACAGACTTGCCTCTCTGTAGTCAGTTTCAAGATGGATCCGAGTGGAACCATTGCTTTCGCGTACCAAAATTGACCAGGTGCGCTTAATCCGAAGGGGTTTGCCGCGTTCGCCCACAAAATTTGGGAGTTGGACGTGTACGCCAGTATATAGTTGATGCTACCCACAGTGGGCTTCAGGTGGGTTACATCCATACTTGGCCAAATATTTGATCCTTTTGCAATCCAAAACGGCCGTCTTTAGGCATTTGCTTTTCGTTCCAAAACCTGAATACCCCGATTCGGCAGGTGCTGACCTTGTTGCAGGGCATGAAGGAGCAGTTGGAGAGCGAGGTGGGCCGTCAATTGTTTGGGGGATATACGTAGCAATTGTACGTAGCAATCGTCTGGGGGATATATGTAGCATACGATCATTTCATTATGATGTTACATTGCCCTTTCTTTCTTGCAATTCCGAAACTCGGAACCTGCTCTTCCGCAAAAACCGTAGTCCTTCAGGCCAATGAGGAAGAGGAATTGATGGAGAAGTACAAGTGCTGGTGCAAGGCGCATCCAGGGAAGTGGATCCACCAATATTGAGATTTTATGGACCACAGCAGGCTATTCATACTCTGTTCAAGCATCTACAAGCATTCATGGATCCAGCAGTTGGATGGTTAAAGATGGCTAAAGAGAACTAAAGATGGTTGAAGATAGTCAAAGCCTTACAACAACCAGCCATTTCTTGCTTGATTCTGGTGCTGAGTCTGCTGCACAAGCTATCAGGAGAATGGAGATGAGAAAGCCACTTCTGCGAAAGCCTCAAGGGCTATGCCAGCGACACCAAATGAGATAAATGAGAAGAAAAGTATATAGAGGGATCAGCAGATGAAAAGCATATGAAATTTCCGTGACGTGAAATTCGTGTTCCTTTTTGGGATATGTTTTTGCCACATATTCAACATCGACCTCCGCAGATCCAAGGTGGAAGCAGCCGAAGCCAAGATCAAGGCATCGATCTGAACATGTCACCGGCATTGGTATTACCTCACTGGCATTACGTCACTGGAATCACGAACTTTTCGGTCGGAGAAGGGGAAGATTGGTGGCCGAACTCTTCAGGTTAATTGGTTTCACCAATTTCTCCAGAGGTATGGCAATGGGAGAGCCCTTTTTGGGAAGATCATGTGCGATCGCCACAGGATATGTTTATTGGCCAATGGTTCCCGAAAAAGCCAGGGCTGAAGTGATAGCCAATCCAACCAAAAACACATATCGAAGCCATGTCAAAGTTTGCTGTTTGAGTCGCAACTTTGTTGCTTTAAATATTCCCAGTCCTTCATTAGTTTCCTGATTTTTCGGGTGGCGAAGTCGCACTTTCTCATGCTCGAATCCCTACTTCTCAGTGGTGACAGTTAGATTCCCATCTCTAGTTGAATTTTTTTTGGTAGCAAATTCTCCGCTGTCATTGTCAAATTCATTTTTTTCCAGTTGGCTTTCTCGCATCTCCCAGAAGATATTGTTAGTTGCTGGTTGAATCCCAATTTTGTTGGTTAAATACTGTTAAATCCCAAAGTTTCATGGCAAAAAGCGCAAATGCAGATAACCCCACCATTCTTGATGGTTCAATTGATTCAATCCCCATGTCTTTGGATAAAAACAATTAACAGTAATCACAGTATTCTTTTTGACTCGAGGAGATGGAGGCCAAAGTCTCGCAGCTGAGTGCCGACAGCGCACGTCTAGCGGTGGAGTCGGGATGCCCGGGTTCTGGTGGAGAAACGAGTTGTGGATTTTTGTCCGGAAAGGCTGGGAAACTGAGATTGGCGTTGAATTGGTTGAACTTCTTGTGGAAGATCATGTTTTTTTGGGGGTGATGGGTGTTCAGGAATAAACACATGGTGGCAGAAGTGACGGCCACAAATTTGCTGAGATGTTGGTGGATATTTCCTTGCGCAGAATGCAAGGTATAAAAACCTCGGCAAGGACGTGGAGAAGAACGAGGCAGATTTTTGTGTTTTGTGGCATGACTCCTGTTTTTTTGAGATATCAAGATTTGATCCTTACCTATATTTGCTGGTCATATGTATATATATATATACATATTATATACATGTATATAAGTAGTACTGCACAAGGCGGTGGCGGAAGTTTAAAAGATAGGAAACCTATAGGAGAGGTGAGTTGTTGTGACTCATGGATGGCAGAGCGGAGTGTTGCTGCACCTGTCCATAAGTCGGAAGTTTGACTTCTAAACTTCCGTCCGTTTCATATATCCGATTATATCATCCTTCGTTTGGGGGTACCCAGGTGACCGATCAAAACAAACACGATCCATGTCTGAAGGCTCCAATGGAAGCAAATCCATCTAGGTGCCAGCCATCAAATGCTTCGATTTCAAATCGGTGTCTGAAAACTGGTTGGCTGTCTCCAACGAGTCTAATTTGTTTTGTATGCTGATATTCTGACTACAATACATACAAAAAACATATATATATATATATATGTATTATAATATGTATATATACATCATTTGTAGGGGGATGATTTCCAGCTATTTTGCTGTTCACCAGGGGTACTGAGTTTTGACCCATCCCCATGTACATGTATGTATGCAATGTAATATAATGTAATCTAATGTAATGTAGTGTAGTGTAATGTAATGCATGTATGTATAATCACACATATACAAACAAACAGTACACATACTGTATACTGTATACACTGTATATGTAGAATACATACATTCGAAACATTTTGAAGCCGTGTTTGATCCAGTGGATGATCCAAGCTTGCCTTCCCTGTCTTTCGTAGGCATCCATGGATGAAGTCATTGCTCTCCGGAAAAAGCAGCTGGTGCCTTGGGAAATCACTTTGGACTTTGGGCGGGACTTGGAAGATAAATCCTCAGGTATTGGGCTAGAAATAACCAGGGATTATCTGATGGGCGTCTCACACTTGTTACAGCGACAATAAATCACAAGGATTGGATGTGCTCTTCAAGGACAGCGACTTCCCGAAGATTCGGGGGTTAGCCGTGTTTTGCAATATGTGTAAGCTCTATCCATTCGAAAAATCTCCGTGATAGTCTTGACGTGCGATATGTGGGTCAACCCTCTTGATCTTTGCCCGGTCTTTGCCAGGGTTTTGGCCCACTGTAACTCTCTTCGTGGGCAGGCAAAGTTCCGAGAAGACGAGAGCGATCTTCTGAAGAACCTGCAAAGCGTTTGGCACCTGGAAGCTTCGAGTAAAATCAGTTGGATTTCCATTATTTGTTTTTTTCTGACGACAAAAGGCTGATGCATTATGATGCATTGAAGCAGACGCGAATACAGTGCGATGGCAATATGACAATACGACTCCACGTCTTTTCTAGGACACCATTGCTATAGGGATTTCCTAAAATAGGGGTACCCCCAAATCATCCAAAGTTAGACCATTTTAGTATGGTTTTGGGGAACCCCTATGCCTATTTTAAGAATCCCCATATTAGAAATTGTTGTTTGATCATCATTGCATTCCAGTTAGTTCGGTGTTGGTCCAGCCGGAGAACTTAAAGAATGATAGCAAGCTCGAACCTCACCCCAAAGGTCGCAGAATCGGTTGAAGGAGAATGTGGAGGACCCATACGATGGGTTAAACACAATATGGTTTCCGGTAGATGTTCCATTAAATCAATCCATTGATTTCCAAATGGTTCAAAAGCTTGGTCTTTTTTGACTCAGGTGAAGTCTGCCAACGATGTGATTGTGACTTGGATTCCCGATGTTGGTTACCAGGTGCCTGCAAATAACAGGACGTAGCGTTGCTTTACAAGATTAGTTGCGTCAAGAAGCATCTGAAAAAAGGGTGAACGCTTGCACAGATGATACCCTTTTAAGAATGGGACCACTCAGATAGTCAATGATTACAGTATAACAAATTATAACATATTATAACCAGGACTGGGTTCTAGTAAGAAAAACAAAGGGATCTGGATGGTGCTGGATAGTAACCTAGGATGGCTTTGATCCTTTGGGTATTGCACCTGGCTGATTTCACCAGGGGATCCAGGTCCCAGCGGGGTCCCATAGGCTGCACGGCCCAGGAAGGGGGGACTTCCTTCGTGCAGCTCTCGCAACAGACGGCCGCTGGGGATCACCACGAGGGTTAGGCTCTGGTATGGAAAAATGGCAACTCATGATTTTTAATAGGTAAATCATGGTAAATCATGGTAAATCATGGTAAATCATCATTTTTAATAGGTAAAGCAAATGCGGTAAATCATCTAACATACATCATCTATAAATCATCGATGGGCCATTTTCCAGAGCTATGTTATATCATCAGAGGGTAAGATGAATGCAATACTAAATCGGTTGATATTGGCATGATCATAGACAGATTTACCGATCTAAAATGAGTATAACATGGGGATTTATTGATATGGCCAATGATTTGGTTGATGGTTTCAAAATGTAATTGTATATAATTATATATATCTGTGCATATATATATACCTACTGAGCAACATATATATATATATATATATAATATTTCGAAACATGTTTGGGATGATGATCCCCGATGACATATGTTTTGCAGGGTTGAAACCACCAATCCTCTTAGGATGGTACTGAATATTGAGAGCGGGATCAATATTTCTGACCACCTGGCTAGGCAGGAAAGGGATTAGCAGATAGCAGTGTCTGGCACATGAAAGCTTGGCATTTCGTCTTGCTGCAAGCTTTTTTTTGAAAACTTCTGGGTAGGGGTCAAAACCTTGGGCGCCAGAAGACCCGAGTTTTGGGCAGTTTTCACTCACCATCCTAATCTATTCAAGTATAGGGATATCTCCAAACACAGAAAAGTCAAGTATGTAAAGTCATAGTTGTAATTTATTTCTCCATTTTGTTGGGCAAATATATATATATATATATATAAATACCCCCCAATGACCCCAATGACTTGGCCCATCCTGCCCCTTGCTACGCTCCAAGGCCATCTCCCAGACTCTGCAAAAGATCTTGGCCAGGCCTTGGCCTGGTTGCCCGTCAGTTGATAGGTCCGATAGGTCCGACTAAGTCACTAAGTCTGACTCTGTGGATTTGTGGATTTACCCTCCGGTAAACTAACATAGCTATGGAAAATCACCATTTTTAATGGGAAAGCTCACTATAAATGGCCATTTTCAATAGCTATGTTAAATTACTAGAGGGTACGTCCATTCATAAATCCAGAAATCCAGAAATCGGGTGATCCACAGGCATGCTGGTGATTTGAGCTCTGAGAATGGTCGACAAGTTGCGATGTTGCTGCAAGATCCAAGCACAGGCAGAGCTGGATGGGAAGACGTGGAGTGGTGGAAAATCAGATGGAAACCCACACGACTTTCTGCCTGACCTGTCCGCCCGATTGATGAACACTTGCTTTTGTATGAGCTCAGCACTTATAAAATTGTATCAACTTGCTATATCCAAGAAACATCTGTCTTGGTTCAGTGTGCCTTTTAACAGCACATCAGCTTGCTCCTGGGATCCAATGTGGAGATCCCAACCGATGGCCCCCATGGCTCCAGCATCTGGTTATGTAACAGTTTGCCATGGGATAGATGGCCCATAGAAATAGATGGTTTACCGAACTTAAAAATGGTGGATCTTTCCATGGCGAACTGTTAAATAACCAGATAGTAAATAATGATATTATATATATATTATACACAAGATCATTGCTAAGGGTTAAGCACCCAGTGGCCACTTGTGGCAAAAAAGCTATGACAATGTGCAACCCCAACCGAACGCCAGGAAATGTGGAAGGTGTTCTGCAAGGTGCGGGATGGATTTGGGATACCACCAAACTGCCGCCAGGTAGCTTTCAATCATATATACAATGGCCAATCTGGTTGGTTGTTTCATATAATAGATGTTGTCCATACAAGTCTCTGTCTCTCTCTCTCTATATATTTAAAATTACATATAACATATATACATATTTATATGTCATCCAGCAAGGGGTGATGATCCAAATTGATTTATACTTTTCAGAGGGGCTTAAAGCCACCAACAAGCTTTGGATCCTTGGATTGTTTTTGATTTTCGCAGAACCCCCCTGACATTGGCGCCATTTTGACATGTGCTGAGAATGTGGTGCTAGGTTTGAAAGAAGACTTCCAGCGGAGCTTGCATGAGCTGCAGGCTGGGGGATGAATCTCCACCAATTCTTGTTTAACTCAGACGGAAAGCATCCACCTGGAGTTTTTTGGTAGACATTTTTGCAAAAAGCTTGCACTTTTTTGGGCCTCCCAAGTTGAAACATCCATCCTAAACCTTTGGGTTTTTCCGGAGTTGTAACATCACCAATCAGCGACAGAGATTCTGTGGGTCATTTTTGGGAGTTCGGCACTTCCAGCCGATGAGACCGATGAGAACATCAACAAAGCGGAATACGAAAAGTTGCTCGCCGCCTGGGTGGCCCAGCGGTGGCCCCACGATGGCCCAATTTTGTCAATGCAGGCCCTGCAACCCTTCACTTTCAGGATCTTTGAGGATTGAGGTGGCCTCAAACCATCCTTGAAAATCATTGTACCCAGCTGAAACCCGACCTTTCCACTGTAGCCATTGGCCATTGTAAGGCCAAGCGAGAGGAGATTGATGCCGCGAAGGTCCAGGTCCATCGAATGGGGATCAGCGTTATTTAAAAATCATTTTGGAAGTAGTCCCTCTATATCATCCGTATATCATCCACATCCGTTCCATTTTTGCCACCTGGATTTTGGTGGTCTCAGCACATGCCTCCGCCTCGATTTGTGTGCACCGGACGTGCCCAAAAGGCGGTTGGTGGTATAGCCACCTGTAATGTACGTATGGTGAAACATGTCACATGAAAGTTGCATGTCTGAAGTATATGTCAGAATACATGGCAGAAATCGGCCAGATTAAAACTCAGATTTTATGTCAGAGATGATGTCTATATGTCAAGATGTATGTCAGAATATATGTTAGAGTATATCAAAGGATAAATGTTAGAGTTTATTTGTCCGGATAGATGTCCCAAGATACTCGTATGTCAGAATTTGTGTCACAAAAAGTGTCAAACCGTTTTTGCTACGGTGGGCATCACACGCAGAGGACTAATTTTGAAATGAATTTCAGTTTTGATTCGTCCTGAAATTCCATTGGATTTGGGAAGGCTAGTGCTGTATGAGGCAGTGTGAGGTGATGATTGCTGGTCTTTTCCCCCATCAGCAATCACGAACAGTACGTGAAAACATTGTCTATGAGGCGGACTTGCGCAACCCTGTATCATCACAAATAGGGGATTGTCCAGACATGGGGTGCAGCCCAAATTTGTCATGTTTTTACGGCACAAATGAGAATAATAATCCATTGCAATTGAGGTACCCCATCTTCAGACAAAGACATACAGCATTTCTTGCAGAAATGTAGGACTTGCACATTGCTGACTCGCCAGATTGAAGCGAAGAAAGAACAAAAAACCGCTGCAGATGCGGAACGCATGCAGCTGAAGCAGGTGCACTAACCCCAGCTATAGTAGAAACCATCAGAATTTCCCTCTCCGAATGCATTTTTCAGATGGGCGGCAAAGCAACGCACTTCAAAGACTAATTACACATGAATCTGATGTCCTTTTGTTTGGTCGCAGTACTCCAGTTGGGTTTGCCATCCAAAGTGTATGATTGACGTCAGCTGTGTGCAATTGATGACTTTGTGTTTTGAACACGGTTGAACGACGTAACGATGTTGAACCGTTGAACGGATTTCCAGTCGTCCTTTTCTTGTCAGAACATCAAAGATTCTCGCGCTTCCATGGGTGAAGACATTGCGCCGGGATCTTGGGACAGCAATCGCTCAGCTTTCGGCTCCGTCGATGCGAACGGCCTCGAGGTTTGCCAAGGAAGTGAAAGAGAAGTGCGGTGTCAAGGCCAAGGCCCGGGCGCAGATGCTGATAGCATGGCCAAGAAAAGGGTTATTCGCATATCTGAAAACCGATGTGAATAGATGGTAAACAGATTCAAATAGGATATACTGTAATATCTATATAATATATGGCTGTATATATATATATATATATACATATTATTACTCATCAGCATATTTATCAGCATATTTTTAGCATCAATCACCACATTATGGCCCTCGCAGTGCACCATTTTACGCATGGAAGGGATCGAGCCCGGTCTCCCGGTGCTTTTTTTGTCTCAGGAGTGGGAGAAGCGTCAGAAGACCCGCGCCGATGAGACCGAGTCGGTGACCAAGGTGGAGCTCCGGGATCACACCGAAGACCTGTGGAACCGTGCAGCCTGTGCAGCCGAGAAACATCGGATATCCTCGGCGATGGAAGAAAAATCCTCAGCATGTCACGTGAAGGATGAAGTGTTCCGAATGAACAGCACTGCTATGAGATCAAATGCGCCATCCCCCTGAACAATCAATATGATACACTGTCAATTTAACTCCGACTCTGTATCTATTTAACCCGCCATGTGAAAGAATACATTGTTTGGGGTAAATCCGCCATTTTTGGAGATGGCTGTTTTGGTTGGAGCGAAGGGTTCCCTTAAATGAACGCATTTCAAGCCAGACGAAGAGTAGATATGAAAAGATACCCACCTGAAATCTAAGCCATTTCAAGCCACTTTGGGGTTTCACCCTCTCGTAGGCCATTCAGGTGCTCAGCGACGACAGCGCGCATGAGGCCCAAATTTGACCAACTTCATGGGATGATAGTTTTCGACCAGAATTTTATCATATGTTAATATATTTAATATTTAATATATTTCAATATATTTTAATATAAAATAAAACATATATTTCATATATTTCATTTACCTCTTGGCATGGCCTGGAAACGAAACGGAACAAGTTGTTTGATGTTTGGGGCATCCCATCCAACCGTTTTTGGTGACCATCCATCTCTTTGCGCAGGTCTTTGGAAAGACATTCTCCTTCCTTCAGGCGGCTTTGGCTATCAGTGGGAATGGGTTTGCCTCAGAATTCCGCGATTTTGCGATGAAACATGGCGACGCCAGGGTTTCGGCCACCTCGCTCCATGTGACCCCGCTCAGATGTCCAGCAGCTCCACGGCACGCCGCGAGAAAGCGGCACATGTGCTGTCCAAGGCCCGGTGGAAAGTGCATTGGACAAAGAAAATGGAGGAACTTCAACAAGAGGGGATGAACTTCTGCACCAAGCAAAACATAGCAAAACATCTAGACTTAGAACATCTTAAAACATTTTTTATAGTTATCGACTTATAGGATGTAATGTACTTTTGTCTGAAATAGGCGCTTGAAAAATGGTGATACTAGCCAGCAAGAATGGGGGTAATTTACCAACCAAAAAACAATGGATGATCATGTGGCAGTAGCTTCCGACATCTTCCCACCAGGATATGGGCAATTATGGGTATGCCAATGAACAGTTGGGCACCAATGTCCTGTACTAGTACCCAGTTTTTTTTTTCCCAGCTGGTCAACTAGTGCCAAACTGAATCATGAATTTTGTGGGTCAGTCATCTTAGAACTGTGTGCACATGTAGTGGTTCGGGATCCCAGCTGGTGATCCTCACCGATCCTCATCGCAGGCAGGTGTCAAGGACGCGCGCTTGATGACCCTGGCCATGGAAGCGAAGCTGGATGGCTTCACCATCGTCAAGGAGCAGAAATCATCCAACGGGGCATGGGAGCAATCATTGGCATACTTAGCATAAGAGATCATAAGAGTGTGTAAAAGAAATTATTTTTGGGCTGACGCCCCTCGTCGGCTCCGCCGGACCACTCGGCCCTCCATTTCATCGCAGTGTGGGCGTGAAAGTTACTGAATGAGGACCTGCTTCAGAAATATATTCCTTAGGTTT
>Ga0126342_10013324_pt1 | contig 14580 bp, 12 predicted proteins | sample Cyp1metagenome_FD_92528 | JGI IMG/M metagenome (GOLD analysis project Ga0126342, IMG submission 92528) | Coral microbial communities from Lord Howe Island, Old Settlement Bay, Australia - Cyphastrea 1 metagenome | ecosystem: Host-associated > Invertebrates > Cnidaria > Coral ... | reverse complement strand
TCATCTAGTGATTCATCTAGTGATTCATAGATAGTGATGAATAATGAATATAATGATTCATATAGATAGTGATGAATATATTAATATAATGATTCATAGATAGTGATTCATCTAGTGATTCATAGTCTTAAAAAACAGAAAATCCATCCCAAAATTCGGGTTTCCGTTCAAGTTCGATCCCCCAAAGATTCTTCACACGGTCCGAGGCCCGTGGACTTGGCATCCCTGAAGTCGGTTCGGAGGTGCCACCAGGGGATGGTCAATACCTACGATATCCCCATGAAAAGAACTATGAAATTAGCTATGGTATGGTATATTTTTAAGGATTTACTGGGATTTTATAATCTTACTGGGATGTCATGATAATGTTTTTTTTTCATCAGGTATGGAGGGGATGGGCATTTTTTGGTGGGATATGATGATGGGGATATAACAGCTCATTTTCCGCCAGTTGATAACCCAGTAGATGGACTGGGGTACAACCCATTTTTGGACAACCCATATCTCCATTTGATGACATGGGCAGGTATACGAGATTCGTATCAAACCTCAGATCATTTCTGAATACCCAAGTTATTTGTTATTAGTCCCAAGTTTGGGGTTGAACATGAACAGACTACGTTGTGAAAATGGGGGGTCGAGAATATCCACGATGTTTTCCTGCGCATGGGATACACCCATAGCTCTGCTGCCAGAACCGGCAGACAAGTTTAGCTGAAAGGGGAGATAGCCAACGACAGAATGGATATAGGTAACGTTCAAAAATCGCTGCGGTTGAGGAGTGTCACCCAAACCTCACTTGAAAAAACCGTTCTGGAGGGTTAGGGCGACCATACTTGGAATGATGTGGTATGGTCAGCAGACTGTTTAACGACGGAGCTTCACGGCTTTCCACAACTTGGGTCTGGGTCAAATCGTTCTTCACCTTTTCACGCCACAAATCTCAACAATGGGATTATAACACTTGGTGATCTCCAACAACTTGGTATTATCATATACCCTCTGGCAATTTAACATAGCGATTGAACATTGACATTTATAGTTGATTTTCCCATTAAACATGGTGATTTTCCATAGTTGTGTTAGTTTACCAGAGGGTACTATAAATATGGGGATTTCAACAAAACCATCCCGCTTTATGGGATCCTTCACACATCGGGATCTTCCGCAGCTTCTTCCGCCCAGCTGTGGCGCGCCCGTCGCCATGCCGGAGCCTGGCTCAGAAGGCTGGCCAGCGGGGAAGATCTTCGAAGCCGGCATTCAGGGCTTCACATACGATGACCTGGTCTTCATGCCGGGGAGTCCCAAATGTGAGGCTTCAGAGGCGAGGGTTGGGCTTGAAAAAGTGGAGATCAGTGATGCCTACAGGCCTACAGGCCTACTTTTTCTTTTTGAGTCAGTTCCTAGTGGTTGAACGGATCGCAAAAATGTTGTAGGTTGTAGGTGAGTTTTTTTTTGGCAATTTTTGATAGAGGACTCGAACAATTACCTCATTTTTTTTCGGCCCAAGTTGAAGCCTCCACCAGCAAATGGGTTTGAGATGGGGTGAAGATCTATCAATATGGGGCAATATGGGGGTTGATCACCGACTTTAATGTGAGGACTAGGATAGAACCACCAACCCTATTTTTTTGCAGACTAGTTGGGTGTGATGAATGATCTATCAACTTGGGTTTGATGACCAAGACCTAGGCGTTTGCTTCATTAGCCGACCGTACAAGAAAACTTGATCTTACTTGGTGCAACCCCGTCTTTGGTGCAATTGTTGTCGTTTCAGGTGGACCTGTCCAGTCACATCACAAAGAACATTCGCTTGACCTGTCCAGTACTGGGAAGTCCATCGGACACGGTGACCGAAGCCAAGATGGCCATCGAACTGGCGCTGGCGGGTGGGATGGGCATCATCCATGCCAACCAGAGCATTGAGAGCCAGGTGGTTATGTGGCACCGTGTTTGTGAAGAGATTGGTTGCATGGCCTGCCTGGTGAATGTAATGTGATGATATGTGATGGGGATATCACCATGGTGAGTTAAGATGATCGAATGGTATCTACTGGGATATCACCAACTCAATATGTCTTGGGCGTGGACCTGAAAATGGGTTGTTTTTGCCTCAAATTGAAGGCCACTTAATAGGGAACATGATGAGTTTCCCCTGGAAGGGTCCCCAATTTTGAGACCAGCCCACTATTTCGGTCATTGGAGAGGAACTTGGAATTGCACTGGTCTTCAAAATTGAAAGGATTCCATTCCATGGTTGAACCCATCTCATCCCGTGGTGAAAAGTCTATGTTTCCATGAAAATCCCGATGGATGTAATATGGATAGGATGATTTTCCCGTTCAGAGCCACACATTTTCATAAATCTTCCACTCAAATCACAAATCCCTGCTTGGTGCCGATATGTTCCATTTGGAAATCCCAACCATACCCCAAAAGACGATATTAGGGTTCCATATTTGTTGGGAAAGCTGGGATTTTAGCATCTTATTGTTAGGACTCCATATTCCCTGTTAGGATTCGATATTGATATTGAATGATACTGATATTGATATTGATATTGATATTGATGTTGATGTTGATATTGATATATATATATATATATAATATATACATATACATATATATATAATCATTATATGTTCCATAATCATCCCAGAATCATCCCATTCATATAATATCCTATATATAATAATCCCATAATAATCCCATCATAAATCCCATCTTTTGGTGGCACCTCAGAACTTCAATCGCAGGTGGAGATGGTCCAGCAGGTGAAGCGTTTCGTGAGCGGCTTCATCCTGGAACCCTTTGTGATGAGTCCTACACAGACCCTGGCAGAGCTGGATAAGTTGAAGGACACCAAAGGCGCGGTGATCCTGGATATTTTTCAGAACATGAGGAAACAACTGGCAGGAGCTTGATGGGAAATTCATCAAACACATGGGATTTTAACGGGAAAATACACCTACTCATAAGGAATTTCATGGGAAGATCATCAAACAATTGGGATTCCAGTGGACAATTCATTCTATCCACGGGGATTTCAAGGCGAAAAGCACCCGCCAACATGGGATTTATGACCTAAACATGGGATTTTACGAATGAATAACGGATATGGGCATGTCTGAAAACGGTGGTTGTAAAGATCTGAAAATAGTGGGGCCTTTATGGGTACAGTACATATAGCCAGCCAATATATGGGATATGATGGGTTTTACTGGGACACAATGAGCCAACGATGTTTGGCGGATACAAATTTTGGGGTACAACATCAACCCAGTTCATGGGGATGTAATGATGATATGATTAGTGAATGACAGTCCCATTGACAGTTAGGATGAGTTGCCAGATTGAATCTGTGGCGGACCAAAGGTCGTCAAAGAAACCTGACAAGCAGAGGTTAAAAATAAACACTTGGCCCCGTGTCAGTTGGAATGACTGGCCACCATGACCGTCCAAAAGACGCACATGGAATGGAAAACATGGAATGGCACGCTTGAGTCGGCCTGACCTAGTGGAAAGGTAAACAGGACCACTCAAGAATCTTTTTGGCCATCTGGCCCTTCCTTTTTTCGTTGAAGTCAATGGGTCCAAGACTCAAGCGGTCCAAGACTCAAACCCAACCAAAGAATTATTCGGAGGGTTACCGACCTGGGGGGGTTTGGTTCAATCCTCATGATATATAATACATATAGCAACCCCCAAAAAGAATCGAAAAGATAGAAACGTAATTGATCACCACTCTTTTCGGATTTTACCAGCTATTTTGTTTTCATTCCAAAATTGGGGGCTGCTGTCCACCTCGACATTGGACCAGGCGTGTCCACAGTGCCCATCACCCATGACGGGCAGCTGGGCGGCCGGCTACTGGGCATCGTGACGTCCAGAGATGCGGACCTCTGCGAGGATCGCAAGGAGTTTCTCTGCAAGGTGGGGGGTTTTCCCGAGTTGCTGGGGAAGACCTGGGGGAAACATATGAAAAAAACATGTGGAAAACCCCTGCTTTCCCGTTCGGACCATGATTTACGCGGTGTTCCACATCTGGGTAAGACTTGAAATGAACTGCTATGAGGATATTTATCAACCGAATCAGCTAAAAAACATTAGTTTGTTGCGGGGGCGTTGCAACGAAAGAGCGCGAGTCATTTTTTGAAGATTCAGATGCGTTGTTTGTAGGGGTTCCATACAAGGGTGGTATCGGGAATGATCCAGAGATGTTTCGGGACTCTGTCGCGGGAGCGGGGGTTGCAAAATTAAGTTCAAGTTGGTGTGTTTTTCTCAGAGATCAAACGCATTTAAGAAGGTTGTTTTCTTTTTCAGAATAGCCCCCTGAAAACTCCAAACATACTACGTTTGGAAGTTCATCTTCCTCTTCACAATGGCAATTTTTAGGATCTCATTGCAGCTGGGGGTGGTATCACAACATGGCAGGTGATGACGGAGAAGATCGTCACCGCCAAGGAGCCGCTGGCGTTTTCGGAAGCTCTGGAGGTGTTGAAGCAAAGCAAGGCGTGGGGGATTCGTGGGTAATTTTGGTAAGTCGCCCCCAACGAATCCCCACAGATTCTGGTATAATCTTTTGGTGAGTTTTTCAATTTTCAGTATGGGTTTCCTAAGTCATGGGGCTACCCACAAATCATCCACTTGATATTTTCGGAATTTTCCATGAAATCAACCAGCTGGGGTACCACCATGACTTAGGAACCCCGCATATGAAACATCCATTCTTTTTGGGGAACCATCCATTGACCGAGGTTGGGAAGCTTTTGATCCTGGATGCCGAAGACCGCTTGGTCTCGATGGTCACAAGAAGTGACTTGAAAAAAGTCCGTGATTTTCCAGAGATGCTGGGAAGTTCAAAAGATTCAATCACTTTTTTGGGTTGTTTTTTGTTTTTTTCCCTTAGGGTATTTTTGTTCGTTGGGAAAGATGCTCGTGAATTGTGTTGGTTTCCCCACTTTGATGCTTGAAAAACATCGTTAAGTTCTGATGTTCGATGATGTTGGCAAGCGAGGATTAAGAAACCCTGGTTGATTGATTGGTGTACGCAACAAAAAAATGAGGTACTGATCAAAATTATACCCACATATCAATGGATCATTGTTTAATCCTTGGTCAACATTATTTGGATGCGAGTGTGAGAAGTCGGAAAGCGTAGGAGATACCCCTTTTCTGCCTTGCTGAACTAACCATGGTGGCATCAACCGTTACTGCAGCAATGCTTGGGATGCACATAAAAGAAGTTGACGTTTGGTGATTGATGGACTTGTACCCATTTATAATTTATACCATTAGCCCCAGGTAGCATCCCCCCAGAATAGATTAGTAAATAGAGAGGAATATTCCGGAAACCTTAAAAATTATGCAACATTTATCACATTAATCAATTAGGTTTGACTGAAACTTGCTACAAATCCGCAATGTTAAGACACATGGCCCAATTCCATTATCTTTTTGGGACACCTTATTTTTGTTGGTAAAATCCCGTGTTGGCTGGTTAAAACCACCCGTTTGAAGATATTTGAAGCCAATATATTTCCTATGAAAATCCGCATGGATAGGATGGATCTTCTCATTCAAATCTACATGTTTCGATGGCATTTCCCCAACAAGAATCCCCATTCGAAGCTGTGTTTTCCAAAAAGAACTCAGGAATTTCCATGATTTTCAGAGTTGGAGTGGATCATAGTGGATCCAAAATGCTGAAAAAACATCAAACCACCCTGTTCGTCCCCAAGGATGTCCCGCGACGTCTCCGGCAAGTTGTTGGTGGCCGGCGCCGTGCCGGCCCGGGAGGGGCGGCCGGACGAGGAGCGAGCCAAGGCGCTGGCCGAGGCCGGCGCCAACGTGCTGTACCTCTTTGGGGATGGGATCGATGCGCAGCTGGAGCTGTTTCTTGGAGAAGAGTTAGACAAATCAATGATAAATCACAATAGATATAGATACTATAGTTGATATTAGTTGATACTTGATACATCTTGATACTAAGTTGAAGTATACTAAGTTGAAGTTATATGAAGTTATTCATATAAGAGTTGTACTGTATATATATATATCCTCGAAAAAGCACAAATAAATGCTCATTTGAGAGATTTCTGCTTTTTGAGCGGTTTTTGTCAGCGTATTGCACCGCTTTTGGCATTTTTGCACTTTGTGCAGTTTGAAGCAAACAAAAATGAGGGTATTTTCCCAGGAAATAAGCATAATACCCGGGAAAAAACGTCAATACCCGTCTGTCAAGATCCAGATTCGCGTTTTCAAGTTCGAGTGAGCATAAAAAGTCAGAACGAGCGCAAATCCAAGCAAAAACTGCTATGAGCAGAAAAAGGTGCTAATATGATATATTGTAGTTATTATAGTGGTTTCAGAATAGTTTTGAACTGGTTTGTTAATACAGATTCCCAGTTCATGGATTGTGACAATGAACACTGCTCAATGGTGCGTGCGTTTTTTCAAAGTATTTTCTTTGCCCGGATGACCCCCAAAAAAGAATTTGAAAAGCACATCACCATCCAAATGAGCAGTTTTTTTTTTTTCTCTCTCTCTCTCTCTCTTTTCGTGGATGACGATAGATGTTGCCAGATTTAGCAATTCGCGGCAACGTGGGTTCCTAGCCCCTTATGGCTGAGATGTATTCCCTAACCACTTACTGTAGCTATTTCTGGCAACATCCAAGTGTTTAGAAATTTCCGGAAGGGGAAAATCCAGAAAACATCTGTGAAAAATCATGCGACATCTAAATATTCTGAGTGTTCAATGATTATAATTACTCCTGATATCTTTTTTTTTATTGTGTTCCCCCATCTTCTCGAAATCAGCAGAGGATTTGGAAGCTGAAATCCGCCTACCCCCTGGTGGAGATCTTGGCCGGTCCAGCAGCCTCGGTCCGGGAGGCGAAGCGTTTGATCCAGGCCGGCGCCGATGGCATCGTGGCGGGCACCGGCTGCGACGTGGGGGGCGACCCTGCGGCGCCGCAGGCGGTGGCACTGGGACGTGGGGAGGCGACGATGGTCTACGAGGTGAGGGCCGATCTCCATGGTACTCGTACCTGGAAAAGTTGTTTTTTTTTGGCAGAATTGGGACAAACTGTGGGAACATGATGGGGAAATGGTAGAACAATTGTGGTTTATGTTCTCCCAAATAAAGTTATCAGGGAAGGAACCTCTAGGAATCAAACGTGGCAATGGAAACGAACAATTGCTTAATGGTCAAATCATTTCCAATCATTTCCAAGTAGGTACTGTAACACCTAGTGTTGGAGTGAAAGTTGCCAGTTAAGATGTACACTACACACCTGCTTGATTTAACTGGACATCATTGATTCTCCATTAGAAGAATTGCCGCCCATTGACTTAAATACATCTAAATACATTCATGGAGTTTAAGAACTCCCAAAACCATCAACATCATAAGTCATTGATCCAACATACATCATCTTTTCACATCATCTTTTCCACATGTTTCCCCGTGAAAAGGTGGCCTTCTACGTGACCCGCAACTTCAACGTCCCCGTCTGCGCGGCGGGGTGCCGTAGCAGCTCCCAGGCCTTGGTGGCGCTGGGCCTTGGGGCCTCCTCGCTGATGCTGCGGGAGCCGCTGGCCGGGGCCCTGGAGGCGCCCTCCGGCGGCACGGCGGCAGCACCGCGGCACCACAGCCACAGCCTGGTGCACTGCGTGGGGCTGCGCTACGGCGCCAGCAGGGCCTGGGAACGGCAGGTCACGGTGCCCAGGAGTGTGGCACAGGAGGTGACGCATAAGAGTCAGGTCTGGAGCTGGGGCAATTCGGAATGCGAGAGAAAATGATGTGAAATGAGTGTTTTTGAGAATGTTATCTGATGTATCTGATGTTATAAGAAAAGTTCATTGGAAAGAAGCTGCTTTCCAAACCGCATCTTTCTTCAGGGCTTCCATGTTGGATTTCTGTATGGTCCAGTAGACGTGACTTGCTGTTCTTTCTAACGAGAAGTGAGGCCATGTTCCGATTCAACTTTTCATCCTTCAGCCTTCCTAAACCCTCACAGGGCCCCCTAGTCATTTCCAGTCAGGTGAAAGCCTTCTTGTTGTACTTCCTCTCGGGTTTACGCAAGGGTCTGCGAGAGCTGGGCTATCGCAGTTTACCCGAGCTTCATGAGGGGTTGGAGAAAGAACTGCTGCGGATGGAGTGCAGATTGCCTTATGGCCTTCAGCTCCGAGAATGGCGATGTCAAAAGGCGATGGCCAATGGCCAATTGCCACAAGCCTGCAGGGCGTGAGGTATGTGAGCTATTGATGGTTCATTGGCTGATGGTTATATAGTGGCTACAGTGATTGTTTGTGGTGGTTGATGGTTCATGAGGATCTAGTATAGTGCTAAATGATGCTTCATGATGAATGTTTGATGATCGTTGTTGACGGTGTTTCCACCGCCCTGCCCAGTTTCTGCATGAGGTCTAAACGACCAGTTTCACCTGTCAAAGCGCTCCACGAAATGCGGTGGATGAAAACGATTTTCTGTGCATTGGGTTTCCTGAATCGGAGTAGTCCCTGACATAGGGAAGCTACTGACAACTCCAGATCACAGGTTTTTTTTCCCCAACATCAGGGGCTGGCCATTTAGGGCTAAACATCGGTAGCTCGCCATCTGAAGCTGTCCGCAGGTGCGCCGAGTTGTTGGAAGAGTCGAAATTGAAGGCATCGCTGGGTTGGGAAATCGCGGGGGGTACCTGGGAAGGGACTGGAGGTCATTTTTGGGCCACGAAACCATCTTTAGGGTGGCACGATGATCGACTGAAATCAGATTCGTGAACCAGCAAGTTTATGGAAGTGTCTCTCTGAACATTTGATTTGAATGGCTTCTCGAATCAGGACTCCTAAATTCTCTGAGTCATAAAATCCTAGGCCCAGCATTTCAATCGTTGGAGCAGGATAGCTGCTGCAAGCTGTTCCCTTCAAACGCCACAAGTAGTCAATCACCTGCCTTTGCCATTTGAAGTGCTGCAAGCCTCAAAATGAAACAAGGCACACGAACCACTCTCAAAGCAAACATGCAAGAACAAGTACGCGACATGTGTGCATTGTGCATGTTTACTGCAAGAATCATCAGGCATTTCTTCGGTTCATCTATACATGCAACGTAGACTTATAAACGCTGAACGAAGTCAATTTTCCTTTTTATCGCTAGGTCAGGTCCGGTTTGGTTTACCAAGGAAACCACCGGGTCCGAACGAGGGAGGTACAATTTACACATTTTCAAGATATATCTATAAATAGAATACTGTTTTCCATCAAACAACGCAACAGCTGATGCGTCACTTAATGGCTTCATGGACTGCTTGGCATGGCATTGCACGCCTTTTCCATGGCAACTGACCGTCAAATTCGCATGGCATGAAGATTCGAGACACACCTTTTGGTGTCTTTGCTACTGCCTATGGCTTGTATCTGCTGCTCAGACTGATTGATCTGATTCAATCGGCCCCAGGATAGGAAAGATACATCAGAAAATATCAGTCTGTGCGTAGCATGCAAACTCAACTGTCATTACAACTGTCATTCCACAGCAAAAAGGAATCAGGCAGATATAAGATTCACATGAGCCATGGTCACAAATTGGATTACTGTATATACTATATACTATATACTATATACTCTGTATGTACCATGTACCATGTACCATGTACCATGTACCATGTACTATGTACTATACTATAGACTATTTATGTACTATGTACTAGGTACTATATACTATATACCCATATTGGAGAATGGTTGTCAATCCATAGGAATTTATATACCGATCATGCTTGGATTCGATGACTGCGTCCCCATTCAGCCCATCTGAACATGGCACACATCGGCTCAGAGATGTTTGTCTTGACATCCTTGGACCAGTTTTGGAAAAGAACCGTGAAGAGAAAGTATCTCAGCAGACATAATGAGTGGATGATTCCAAACTGCACAAAGCAACATATATATATAATTATTATATATATATATAATTATTATATATATAATATAATTATATATATATATATATATTTGAACATGCTATCAATTTGTCCCTTTACGCCAGGGGTCTACCACAAAGCTTCATCAGCTTGGGAGTGCAACCTCCAGACTCAGGCTTCCGTTCATTTACTTGTTACTCCCACCTGGTTCGGAATCCCAGAGGAACTGGCAACATCTCATGCAATCCACCGTGTAATAAGGGAGTGGACACATCATGATTTATGCATAGATTTGAGTGGAGATATGCATAGATCTATGCGTGCCATGGTGAAAACTTGAGTATATTACTATGCATATATGGGGGGGGGGATGGCCATTAATCCATTAATGGAGATTTATATCATACCCATTGTAATGCCTATTGTAAGGATTCCGATGACTAACCGTGGCAAATATGGGATTTCAATGGATATTTTATGGCCATGGCTACGGGTCAAATATTGACCCAGAGCCGCCTTTTTTGTTTTTTCCAATGGGACTTTCAGGACCGATAAAGCCAGATTTTCTGGGGATCTTACCTGAAATTTAGGCCTTACATATGGTAGGTACCTCCAATTTAGGTACTGTACCTGAAACGGCCATTGAATTGTCCTATCTATCTCCTATAGTGTCCCATATGGAGGTTTCCGAAGTCATGGGGGTACCCCGTAGTACCCCCAAACACATCCACTTGATTTTCGGAATTTCCTGATTTCATCAACCATCCAGCTGGGGTACCCCCATGACTATGGAAAGCCCCCCCAAATATATATATATAATTCCATATACCATCTGGTTATTTAACCTAGCCATGGAACATCACCATTTTTAGTAGGTAAACCATCTATTTCTATGGGCCATCTATACCATGGCTATGTTAAATAACCAGAGGGTAAATCCCATTAAATCCCATTAAACCACCATTTTCCTATGGTTTTTCTATGGTTTTCCATCTATTGATGGTTTATACCCATGATTTTCCCATGTTTTCCCTGGTCATGTTCCAGTCTCCTGCGGAAGGCGGCGCACCGGCGCCGGCACTGCCTTGGAATTGCAGCCCTTGGGATGGCCTGCGGAGTTTGATCTGCCTGGAAGTGCTGTGGCGCAGCGGCAGGAATGGCGCAGTGGCGCAGTGGGTCGAAATGTCAAGACGTAGGGGACCAGAGATGTTAAAGAATTATCTCTGGTAATTATCTGTGGAAATTTGAAATCTAACAGCATCTAACATCATCTAAGATCATCTAACATCATCTAACATCATCTAACATCTTTAAAGAATGATCTGTGGTAATTATTCACCATCGACCTTAGTCGTCATGTTTCGTCTTCACCATCCAATCCTGGGTATCCAGGGATTTGATCAAAAACCATATACTCCCCACACACCCCCTTTCACCGTTTTCTTCCCATGTGGATATGATATATACGTATATTTATTTCATCAGAACAGTACCCCCAAAAGGTAGACAAGTAATTTACCACTATTTAAGTGAACATTTACCGTTCTATTCTTGTTGGGGTTGATTATGTATGCATTTTCCACTGTTTATTTAGCATAGCTATGGAACATCACAATTTCTAATAGCTAATCATAATGTTTATCATTGAGCTAAATGGGCCATGACTTCCATAGCTATGTAACAAATAACCGAATGATATACGATTTGTCCCAGATTTCACCATGATCAACCATTATTAAGCATTATTATGAGCCATGATATTTCATTATCCCCAATAATTTCCCAAGTATAATTCACTATGATCCCATGAAATCCCCAATGAACTCCCCATGAAATCCCATGACTTTTCTCTTCAAACGGTGATAACTTTCCCACTGATTTCAAACAGCCTCGAAAGAGCGAGGCTTGGCGCGCTGTATGCCTCGCTGCGCTTGGCGAACTGACTAAGGGGCGCCCTTTACGAGGGTGGCGAAGTGGTTTTTTATTCTTTTAAAACTACAGTTGTAAACCAACTATATAGATATTCAACTATAAACTAGGTTTATAGTTATGGTGTAAATAATAGATATATATATATATGTGGTTTATGGTTACATATATAGATATATATCTTCCAAGTTGGTGAACAGAACTAGGTGAAATTATGGTTTATGGTAGAAACCAACTTGGAAGTGGACCTGGTAATCTGGTAGTTAATCCTGACTATGAGAACCCAACCTAAGTTGGCTCACAACCTGACTTTAGTTGGTTTATAACCATAGTAATTGTTGGATTTAGTGCGTATATATCTACAGTGGGGTCATAACTCCATTTGTGCCAATGTATAACGTGGGGGCCCCTGTAGGAATGGGATACTGGATGAATCACAGCAATTTTTTGAGTTTGTCTTGTAGGTGTGTTCCATCATACATCCGACTAGAAGTTGAAGGTTTAGCTGGGTATCAAAAGAAACAGCAAGGAGATGTTTGATTTCTAAGAAGAATCTACCTACAGCTAGTGGTTTTCGATTGATTTCTTCCTGGCTTACCAAAAGATGCAGCTAGTTCTTACCTTGGGAGCAGCTACTCCATACTCGTGGTCTGATTGCCAGAGGTCATCGATTTTCTGCATTGGAAACAAGCCACCAAAGATCCGTGGCAACACAAGGAGAAACTCAGCAAACTGAAGAAACCACACATCCATCCAGAAAAGATCCATGATCTTCTGGGGTATTTTCAGGTTGTACCCTAGGCCCTAGATGATTTTTGGGTAACTTTTTTAAGGTGATGACTTGCTGCCGCAGGATGACCTCCTTCGGATGGCGTACCTCAATGTCTCTTGGCCAATTTGGTTTCTGCAAGGAGGGAAACCGCAGAGTTTTACCGCATTTCTTTTGAAATAGTTAAGCAATGAAGAATATTGAATGCTTGAGACTTGAAGAAAAAATGCAGTACGAACGTGTTCAATCTTGTTGCTGGAACTCGGTTTTGAGTTGCAGCCAGGTAGTTTGCAGCTGACCATAAGAGACCCGTCTCCAAGTGATTCCCTTTAAAGTATACGTTTGCATCATGCTTGTTTTCGCGATTTGCATGAGGAAACCTCCGAACTCAGGTGAGCTTATGTTTTCTTGGACGAGTGCATGGGCGAATGGCAGGTGGCTTGCTGGGCATGACCGTGGTGATTATGACATACCCATGGAATCTCACTATTCCTTTGTGATGCAAGCACAGCAATATTCGAGGCCGTCCGAAAAATGGGGGATCCCCCAAAAAATGTGAATTATGAAAAATGAAGGTTAAGTTTCCTAAATTAGGACTCTTCAAAAAACCCTTCGAATTATGGGGTTCAAACAGAACCTTTCCCCCTTCATCCCCTTCGCAGGTGTCTTCCCCCTCTTGCTGGTCTATTTCACTGCCTTCTACACGGTGTCGAAGCCGCATCAGCTTGGCACATTGCTGACAGATACGGATGAGTTCTCATCATCTGGGTACGGGTCAAAATTGGGTACCCCCTGATTAGATGGTTAATACTAAACAACTACTAAAATCTGTGGTCCCACAGGGCTCAAATTTTGACTCATACCCATCCAGCTGTGTGTCTGCCCCACAAAAAGAAGAGGATTTTGGTGGATTCGGGGTCAGTGATGGAAACACCCTAAGGACATCCCAGGACACTGAAAGGTACACCAGTGGCACCAGCTTTTCTGGTGGAATGTTGGAGGTTTTTGGAGGCGGATGGTTCCATGATGGTTAGATGTCTTCCAATCCGCACTAGAAGCATTGTAACCACCACAAATCAGCAGTGTTCAAAACCTGTTGGTTATTATTGTACATGATAATACTTGCCAATAGATTACATAAATTGGGGATTTGAAAATCATCCATGAGGAATTCCTGTTTTTCACCAAGCAGTCATGAAATGATGCCCCAAGCTTGGTCACACAAAGCCCAGTACGTTGCAACGTGATGCAACGTGATGATCCAGTCTTAGCAGGGAATGGATGGGGAATGATCTATAACATCTAGTTCATCATCCCATTCTCCCATTCCCTAAGCAATCCTAAGCAGCAGTAAGTTTAACATGTTGATTCCATCATTGGAGGATTGATGATTGTACACTGTACACGGTCCGAGAAACACATCGTATCTCCAAGTTGACCCATGCGGCTCGCCCTAGGTGCTTTTCGAGATGGTTCCTGAGCTGCATCGAGAAGCCTCGATCGAAGTGCCTGGTAGAATAGTTTTGAAGTGGGATGGTGATTGATGTAAAATGAATAATACTAGTATATAACAGTTTATTCCCCTAGACATCATTGCCATTATGATCCATTATGTAATTACTGGTGAATGGTTTATTCCCAACACTATTCCCATTACTTCTTCCCCAATTAGTCTAGGACCCCATCGAGAAAGCGACCACTGACTCTGTGACATTCAGTGACCGATTGAGCGGTGACAAAAACGTTGCCAGAAGCTGTCGATTCGTATACTATTTGTACTAAACTAGCTAGATATAGCTAGATGATGTAGTTGGCTGGGCGCGCGCAGAAGGCCGCGTCACGAAACAGTGTTTTTGCTAGTTCACTGCACTGGCGCCACAGCGAGAGCGCATTTTTTCTTTTTTTTTTGTGTTTCGCCTCAGTGAAACCTTTTTTTTTTGTCTTTTTTTGTTGT
>Ga0126342_10013323_pt1 | contig 14580 bp, 20 predicted proteins | sample Cyp1metagenome_FD_92528 | JGI IMG/M metagenome (GOLD analysis project Ga0126342, IMG submission 92528) | Coral microbial communities from Lord Howe Island, Old Settlement Bay, Australia - Cyphastrea 1 metagenome | ecosystem: Host-associated > Invertebrates > Cnidaria > Coral ... | reverse complement strand
TTTCTTCACATTCCTCAACAATATTTGCATATTCATTCTGCTTCTTATATCAAATTCAAGGAAATTCGAAAACCTATCACACATCTTCTGGCACATTTTTGATGCATTTTTGATGCACTTTTCTTTTTTTTTTTACATTTTACTAATTTTGCAAAAATCAACAAAAATTTTACGTAAAATCTTCTGGATTAGTAAAATTACTAAATTAGTAAAATTACTAGCTTTCGAGACTTAGGGAGAGACACTTTTCTGGTATTCCGAAAAGGACCATCTACATCGAGTTGCCCGATGAGGATGCGTCGTACACGGAATCTGGTGAGAAGGAGTGTGGTCTATTGATGAAGTCCATTTATGGGACGCAGGACGCACCCAATATTTGGCAGAGTCATTACACCAGCTTACTGGAATCGGGCAACATAAAGCGGGGCCATTCAAACGCAAGCGTGTTCCATCGTGAAAGTGATGGAACAAGGATCGTCGTACACGGTGACGACTTTCTGGTGTTGAGCGACAGCCAAGGACTATACAGGAGATCGATGACCTTTTACGGAGTGCATACGAGCTGAAACGGCTCGGCACTTTAGGGTTCGAAGAACGTGACGACCGAGAAATCCATTTTCTGAATCGCTTGATCAGAGTGGGAAAGCACAACGGTCGACAAGCAGTTTTCTTAGAACCGGACAGGAGACATGTAGATCTTTTGATCCGAGAATTGGGTCTGGAAACAGCAAAAGGAGTGGACACACCCGACGTGAAGAAGTCGGTGGACCAGCAGATGCTGGAATCCAAAAGTCCAATCCTAGGAAAAGACCTCGCAAAGACATACCGGTCATGTGTGATGCGAGCGGCATACCTATCGCAAGACCGCCCTGACATTTCACACACAGTGAAAGACCTCGCGCGGGGAATGGTCAACCCTACTGAGGCCAAGTGGAGCGATCTTAAAAGGCTGGATAGATTCCTCAAGAAGTGCCCAGACTTCACTCAGATCTTTGCGGAGCAACGGATGCCAAGCAGTATCCGAGTGCAAGTGGACAGCGACCATGCTGGTTGCGCTGTCACCCGGAGATCTACGACCGGAATGATATAGCATTGTTTGGAGCACATACGCTCAAACATGCTAGCAATGTCCAAACGACCATATCTCTTTCCACAGGCGAAAGTGAATATTACGCCTTGGTGAAGGGAGGAAGCACAGCGTTGGGCATCCAATCGCTGTTGCAAGATCTAGGACTTGATCTGTCAGCAGTGGTAGAGTCCGACTCCAATTCGGCAAAAGGAACGGTGAGCCGAATAGGACTAGGAAAAGCGAGGCACATTCAAGCGAGGTATCTATGGCTGCAAGACCGAGTAGCCATGAACCACTTGAAGGTTGTGCATGTACCTGGAAAGAGCAATCGGGCGGACGCATTGACCAAGAGCGTGCCCGGGGTACAAATGCGCAGCACAATGGAAAGATCAGGTTACCTATACCTGACAGCAGAGCGGAGCAAGGGTCAGATGAAGCTATTGGACTCATAGTCCAAAGGCCCTGGCCAGACTCCACTACCTAGGAAGCCAAAATCATCGGATGTATAATATGGTATAGCACGATAGATAGTAGCCAAAAGTATACGCAGGGAACGCAGGTAGAGAATTGTACAGTACCGGCGAACTGGATAAGCCAGTTCTTATAGGTAAGGAGGAGTGCAGGAATATACCACCATAATGTACAGCCAGCTAACCCAATGCATTCCTGTGCAACTCTGTATATTTTGGCTCAAGGGGAAAAGGCGCTCCGTAGCGCTCAGGTTTGTAAGTAAATAGTTTTGCAATTACCCTACTATTACCCTATGGATACATTTGGTAGTTTAAGAATGTTTAAGACAGCTATTGAACATCACCATGTTCAACAGATTAATTATCATAAATCCTCTGTAAATGGACCATGTCCAAGTTTGTTATGTTAAATCACTAGAGGGTATATATCCCATCATGTGTAGCGACTAGGAGGTTCGGCTTCGTTCCCAGCTGGCTATGTCCCCCCCTCAGAGGTCATCCTCATAAAATGTCTGGTAGATTGAAATCCGAAGCTATACATGAGGGTTTCTAGCATGGCAAAACCAAATCATGCCCCTAGTCTACCCCATGTAGATTGCACTAAAAATGCAGTAAAATTGGTTGATTCTCTTTTGCCATGGTCCAACATGGGTTATTTCCCCACAAGCGGGGCTGGTCATGCTTTCATTATCTTTCATTGAAAGGGGTCGACTAATTTTCCAGGAAATCCATCATGAGAAAAGACCCAGACTTTGATTGATTGGTCATAATTGGGGGTTACTCCTAGCCGGAAGTTCCCCATATACCAAAGTTTTCCTTCCATATTCCAGACCCAGAAGCAAAAACGGGTTGGAATGCCATTGAGGCTGCGTATGCTGAGAGAAGTTCAGTATGGGGAAGCACGCTTTAGAATACTATCATCTATTTAGTATGTGGGATGACCATAGTCCATTGGATGACAAAAGGTCCTGAAATCTTTCTGAACGCTGCTCACATAAATTTGTCAATCTCCAGAAGACCTCTGGAAAAACTCCGGCAGGTCACTGTAGAAGTCGCTGTCGCATGGTCGCGATGAATTTGGGAACTGGAGGAACACCTAGTTATGTAGTTATGGTCGGAACTCCAATTCTAAGAGCACAATGACATATAGGAGTATACAACATTTTTATTGTAACGGGGTGGTAGTACAACACACCATTTGCGATAATGTGAAATTCGGGTTTGAATCAACAGAAATCCGGAGGAATGATTTTTTCCAATGGATTTATTGCCATGATTATACCCGTCTTCCAAGTAGGTTGAATTTATGAGATGTTATGTAGTGTTATTTGAAAAAAACAGATGATATTCTGGTGTTTTCAATGCAACTATGCAAAGCGGTTGCCGGGGCGTTGGGCGGGATCACTTGTACTGTATATACATTCTTATACGTATATATATATATACTGATGGATGTATGTATGTTATCTGGTTGGTGGTTTGGAACATTGTTTATTTGCCCATATATTGGGAACAATGATACCAACTCACCAATATTGTTCAGAGGGGTTGAAACCACCAACGAGTTATGTTGTGTTATGTTATGTTGTGTTGTGTTATGTTGTGTTGTGTTGTGTTCTGTTAGTTATGCAATGCAATGTAATTTAATGTCATGTCATGTCATGCAATGTAAGTATGTATGTAATGTAATGTAATGTTATGTTATGTAATGTTATGTTATGTTATGTTATGTTATGTATGTGTGTATGTATGTGTGTATGTGTGTGTTTTGTAATGTAATGTAGTGTAATGTAATGTAGTGTAGTGTAATGTAATTTAATGTAATGCAATGCAATGTAACGCAATGCAATGTAATGTAATGTAATGTATGATATTGTATGGTATGGTATGGTATGGTATGGTATGGTATGTTATGTATGTATTTACTCTGTATGTATACATTTATATATATATATGTAGAATATATATATATATATATATACATGATACATGTTGAAGAAACACATTCCCCATTGACATTAGCAAAACCACATTGTGTGAGATTAGGGCCTGCACATTCTGTTCTCGTTGGTCAGTGATTGTTTTGGGGCAAAGAGTGGAATACACATCAGTTGGAATGCTAATAGTGAACCCCAAAAAGACAGAGATAAAGTGACCTCCTTTATTTGGTAAGAATTTACTTTTCTATCATTGTTCGGGCTTACCAGAGTTCTATGATTTCCTATATGTGTTGTCATCACTTTTGGCGCTCTTTTGGCGGCCAGCTGGCTCGCAGTAGATGGGGATAGCCGAGGACAAGTGCTATGCAACACAGATCGGTTATCCTGGATATTGGAACGGAAGACCAGACAAAGCAACCATCAACTTAGGCCTGGGTGCGAAAGCGCATGGACCTCGCGTTTACAAGGTTTACCAAGAAAAAAATGGATATAGCAACAACCATCATCCCGTCTCCCTGATCTAAATACCCTAAAGCAGATAATCTACCCCAAGATCCAGTGGTTTAATGCTTCACTCTCCCCATTTACATGATGGCCAGCAATAAGGAGAGAGAGAGAGATATATATATATATACATAGATAGATATCCATTCTTAGACAATCCCATATCATGGTTTTCTGTTCAAATGGCGTCGTAACATGGTTGGTTCAGGCCCCTCTTGAGACTGCCAGAACTTGCGGCTGCGTTGATCCGACATGGATCTAGCCAAGTAGCAAATCCTCTAGTCACGATATCACCATAAAATGAAGGGGTAGTGTACAGGGAATCATTCCAACATGGGGAACAATCTTCCAGTTTTAGATCGAGAATCATAAATGGATTATTTTACGCTTTATATATTTTTTACTGCAAATCAGAGCTCAAATGAGAGAATTGTAAGGGTAATTTGCCCAGATGGATGAACAACAGATGAAGTTCCCCACTCTGAAAGCAGCGTAGCAGGCCTGTTTCTATGATTTTGAGTAGAGGAAGTGTCCCAAAACTTCAGTTCGCGTGCAGCTAAACACTCCCATGCTTAGTTGGTCCAAATGTGTCCATGTTCATTTGAAGCCCCTATTTTTGTAAACGCCCTTAGGATGCATGTATAGACTGCCAATGCTTCACACTAGTTTCCTGAATGACATTATTTTTGAAAATAGGGTGGGCCCCATTCCATCCCGTGGTTGATCATGTCCTCCATGAAGCTCGCCGACTCATGGGGGAAGGCTGGTGCAATAGTATGTACAACCTGGGGGACGTCATCCACGAAATCGGACACGTCATCGGCATGAACCACGAGCACCATGACGGGGTGATTCAAGGGATGATTTTTGGGATGGAGCAAGGAGCAATAGTCTGAATCAAACATATGAAGAATTCCCCAATCATATATGATTTTCCCACTAAAACCTCCTTGCTACAGGCGGTTGTTGTGGATTCTTTAAAAGCTACAAGTAGCTACCTGATGATGGTGTATGTTGATCATCGTTGATCATTGTTTTCTGTGGTGTTCTTTTATACTTGATGATGATTGTTGTTTTTTCCAATAATGACCGATCTGTTTGTATGTGTTTGTTTTTTTATCAGTATCATGTTTTTCTTATATTTGTTTTTGTTATTGAAAAAAAAATATATATATATATATACACATATACACTTATATGTACATACATATATAATCATAATCATATATAGATATATACATGCGATTGTACTCCAATGCGAACCGTGATCTCTGCATCTGGGATCTCGGGACGTTTTTCACATCGTTGGAAGGCGCGTTTTTTCTTGTGGGTTTTATAGGGCATGGTTGGTGATTTAGCAAGGAACACTGGTGGTGGAATAGTTGCCAAGCACCAAACCCTGTTTGTTTTTCAAAGTTTTCAACTTGAACACCTAAAAACCCATACATTGTCATAGCCTTCCGGTGCTACTGAACCATGGCTGGAAAATGTTTGTCAGTTTGGTTAATTTCCCCAGCTATCAACCTCCATTTAGTGCGATGTTTTTCTCATTTTTCTGGGTAAATTATAACGATCTCACTGCGACCTCACTATAATCTTAGTTAGTAAGGTGAATCATCCCAAAATGGCCTTAATTCAGGTTTGAGGCAGTGCAGGTCGATGAAATCCAGATCCAAGGCAATTGTATTGTCCTTACCACCATTGGCCAAGCACAGCAATGGATATCAGAAAGCAAAGTGATATCGAAAGATGAAATGGCCATTGCGATCCTTGGTACACATGAAATTGATACGTCGCTGCAGTTTTTTCACGCCAACATCCCATGCAGAGATGCCGCAGGGAGACCAGGTATTCTTGCCAGCACCATTTGTCAGCTTGGAGAACGCAAGATCAAAACTACCCAAAGTCAGCCAGTGGTCGAGCGACAGTGCACAACTGTGGCACTCACAGTTTGGAAAGAAGACTGGTCACCAGAAGACTTGAAATTGCAACCAACCAAGCCTTTCAGTTCTTCTGCAAACGATTTGAAACGCAACAGATGGGTGACATCATTGAAGCTTGTTGGGGACGATCCATGAGACATGATTGAAAACCAGCAGATGCACTTCAAGCCAGCTCTGTACAGATACATTGCACAGTCCAAACGTCCAAGCTCCAGACACTGCTGCAGGCATCCGGATTCAACAGGATCTTTGCAACCCCCAAGACGGAGGATGGAAAAATCAGCCAAGAATGGAGAATAATCTGGATTGAGGGCAATATCGCGCATTTGTCCGGAATTGCAAATCGCCATCCAGCATGTCTTGGATGGACTCTGTAGGTCACAGAAGCCATTTGGATTCCGATTTGCCAGGCAGCATTTCCAAGCAGCGTGGACTGATATTTGCCCAAATAAAGACCCACCGGAAGATTTTCAGGTGCAGTTTTTGTACAGAGTTGAGGCACTCCCTTATGGATGTACAGCAACAATGCTCCAGAACTGGGCAAAACAGATTAATTGGCCCTTTAAGGCGATCAAGGCAATTGGACCGCGAGGTTGGCTTGTTGGAGCCAAAGAAAAAGCACCGGAAAAGCTTTTCACCTTCAACACATCACCTGTGATTGTTGGGCCGGTGCAGAACAAGATGTCACAGGAAACCAGTTCAATAATTGCCGGCCCAAGACCTTCAAAACATGCTGCAAACATGCTGCCCCTTTGTCCAGGGAGAATGACCATATGTCACCTTTCCATGATCCGTGGGCAGGTTGGAAAGGTTCCAGTGCCAACAAGACTGTTGGCAATGCCCTGAACCAGAGAGATGTGTCAGGTCCCACAGAGGCCAAATTTAAAGAACAAGAGGTTAGAATCACAGCCATGGAACAGAATCTCAACCAATTGCAACAGAATACAGAGGCTGGATTCAAAAAAGTTGAGCTTAGAGACAAGCAGAATCAGGCACACATGCACGAGGCCATTCATACAGTCAAGCATGAAATTGAATCCTCCTTTGCAGCTGCCATCAACATGCAGAGCCAACAGTTGAATCAGACCCTCTCTGATTTGAAATCTTTGTTGCAGGCACACCCGAAAAGGCCCAGGGAAAGGTAGGATGAAAATATGGATGAGCCATGACTCAATGAAAGGCGCCAGGGGTTGTGGGAGTTCGACTCCCTTGCAATATCCGAAGTGATATTTTTGGAGCTGTGTGCTCCTTGTTTTGCTGAGTTTTGTCTATGTCCAGCCGACGAGACCAAACGGATGGTTAGTGTTCCTGTGTTGGGTTATGCCAGGTGCTGCCATCACAATCCATGCCAAGTGCAATTGTATCAAAAATTTGTGCACATTCCGCTGCGCCACTTACCTTGCCGCATGTTGGATTAGGTTATCCCTCTGCAAAATGCAGATTAGTTGTCACTTGTTGGTTTGCAGCGACCCAAAGGTTTTGATTTGCGCCAACACTTCTTGTCTACAGTGTCTACCCATGCAACATGTGCCTCCTCCACCGCATAAGGGCCAAAGAATTGGAGAGGCACAGAACCCAGGTCCAGAGGACATGGCTGCCTTTAATTTGGCAATTGTCAATCCCACAGCTATCCGAAATAAGATGCAGGAATTTCTGCACTTGAAACAAAAGTATAATGTTCATGCGATTGCTTGTGCCGAGACCTCGGCAACACAACAAGTCCAGGGTGAAGTTTCAGCACAGCTTAGGAAACTCAAGCTTTGCAGAATCTGGTCCATCCCAGTTGAGCTACAAAGAGTCAAACTTTGTCAGGAACCCAGCCTAAGGGGTAAATCTGAGGGAACATCCTTTCATTCGACAGTATATGCCAGATGCTCCTTTGTAGCAGATAAGCATACGTGTAAGTTTGCTACCAGGCTGTTGCACTGCATTGTCAAAGTCTCCCAGCGTCTTTATGTCCAAGTCTTCGTCATCTATGGGGTCACAGGATCTACGGCCGGTCATGCACAGGTCACAGATGAAACCTTGAGAACAGCTTGGGAACTATCGCAAAAAACCGCACTACCAAGCCTTTTTGTTGGAGACTTTAACATGGATGTGAGATGCTTTGAGGAGATGCAGACTTTAGGATTTCGTGCGCTTCAGGATGTGTACCTTAATCTTAAAAACACAGAGATGCCGTTTACTTGCAAAAATGCAACTACGCCTGATACGGCCATCTTACACCCTCTTTTGGCAGCTAGCGTAAAAAATGTTACTGTGGATAAATCCTCACTACTGGATACCCATGATCCAGTTATTGTAAACTTTGAATTCCCCCATAGTCCCATCCTCATAAATAAGATTCTTTTTCCGAAGGAATGGACCCAACTGATTGTTACCAAAAGTGACTTGCGAAAATCAAGTCGGTGCACTGCCACCTCCCAATGATGCACAGGATCTCACACAGTGGGCTACCAGAGTGGAATCAACAGTTGATAGTGCCCTTCAACACTTGTATGAAGTTAATCCCGCACTTCACCCTACCAGGAAGTTACCTAAGCAGTTTAAGGGGCGATGTACTCCTAAGCGGATTATGCAAGTGCCACTTGCGTCACCCTGCAAAAAAAGCCAGACAGGGTGACTACCAACCGCCGGAGGAATGCATCTCCTTTGCATCAAAAAGACTTGTCAAACAACTTCGCAGAACTATTTCCTCGCGACAAAGATTCCAAAAGCACAAAAAAATGAGCCAGTGCTGACAAAAACGTGGTTTGAGCTCCAACAGGAATGTGATGCTATCCGTAGAAATTTGGTCCATGATCAACCATTTGTACATTGGGTAAACCGCATTCCAGAGCTTTCCCCTTGTCCCAAATGCATTCCTGATGTGTCATGGTTGCTTGATGCTGAACAGTTTCTCCGACATGCGGTCGATTGCCAAATTTCCCATGAATCCAGAGTGCTCAAAAGATGCGCAAAAATGCGACACTTGATTGACTGCCAAGATGGTCACAAGGTAAGCACCTTTGCCCAAGTCAGAAGTTGCAATAGTGCTTCCTTTCGTACGGTCGATCAGCTGGTTACCGAACAAGCAATTGCGGTAGCTACATGCGATCCGAAATGCTATCAACTCTTTGTGGAAAACACCCATCAGTATCCGTTCCAAGATATAATCTTTGTTAATGAACTTAAGGGGCATGTTCAGGATTTTGATAGCCATTCCCTAAGGGTCCGACTTGATGAAGCACTTCCAATTGAGACGGAAGAAGTGAAACTTGTGCAAAGACAATGCCATTTTGATCTCAAAACAGTTTTTCAGCACCTCACCAAGTATTGGGTGCAATTTTGGCAAGCCGACCGTGCTGTTGATAATTTTTGTCAGCTTGACAGCTTGAACTTGATGCCACATTGGCTGCGATACCACCTCTTGCTACCATGCAAGAACGCCCAGATCTAGATGTGAATGAATGGCAGAAGGCCATCAATAGCACCAAGACCTTTTCTTCACCCGGAATAGATGGATTCACTTTTGCAGAGTTGAAGCAAATTCCAAAGAAACTGCTTTCAGAACTAGTACAGGTAGTCGCTCAGATGGAGGCCTTCCCTGAGTGGCTTTGGCTTTCTAAGACCATTCCCCTGCCTGAAGTTCAGAATAACCCCCTCCGAAGTCAAAGTAGACCTATAACGGTTTTATCCAGTATTTACCGTATTTGGTCCAAAATAACAGCAAGAGGCATTCTCCGGCATTTGGCCTCTCAACTGCCGCCAGAAATCACTGGACTTCTTCCTGGCAGGGGTGCGTTTCAGGCAGCATACCACCAGCAAGTCTTTCTTGAAAAAGCGCGTTTGGAAATGCAAACTTTGACAGGTCTTACACTGGACCTTAAAAAGTGTGTCAATCTCATCGGCCGCGACCAAGTGCAGATCTTGATGCAAAAACATGGGTTGAATCCGCAGTTGATTGATAAATGGGCCAATTCCCTCAAAGTCCTTTGTAGATACTGGTTATAGAAAATCAAGTCTCGCAGCCGATCCCATCCAGGGTGGGATGTCCAGAGGGTGACACATGGTCTGTGGTGGCCATGGTACTCATCAATTCTACATGGATTAACCGACTGAAGAGCCTTATCCAGCAAGTAGGTGCTAGCGCTTTTGCCGACAATTGGTCCTGGTGGGCACCTTCCCTGATTGAACCACGGCCACCGCTGCACCTAACCAAAACTTTGGGTGAGTGGTTGGGCTTAAGTATTGATTGGGGAAAGACGTGGGCTTGGTCTTCAAAAGCGGGAGGGGCTAGAGTCATGCAACAGGCGGTTCAAGAAGTTTTTCCACAAGCACAGGTGCAGGTACAGATCAATGCATGTGATCTTGGCTGCCCTACGACATACCATGGTGTTGCTAAGCTGGGTAAACTTCAGGAACGTTTTGAGGGTGCAAAAAGCAAGCTGAACAGGATCCAACAAGCTCATTGGAGCCTCGACACCAAGATCCACATGGTTTGCTCTAGCGTGCTGCCTGGTGCCTTTTATGGATGTGAGCTGGTGGCTATTGGCCAACAGCACCTGGATACTCTTAGGGTCAGTGTAGCCCATGCTTTACTTGGCGAAAGAAGCCATTCCATGAATTCTGCCATTTTCTTGAACTGTGCTTCCATTCAACATCTTGATCCACACATGTATGTTTTGTGGAGAGCGGTCAAAGCAGCACAACAGTTTTTGCAGAGATGTGATGCATCCCTCCGTGATGTTTTTCTTAGAATGCTGGCAACACCTTCCAAGGTTGCGGGGCAAAGCCATTGACCAGCTAGTGCACTCAGGGAATATTTCTTGCGTTTAGGTATCATCTCAGCACCAAATGGGGACATACAGGTCACTGCTTATCGTACGTGTAATCTTGTATATAACCACACCCAGAAGAGAACTTATGCAGTACTTGCGGGCGGCTTGGCAAGATCAGCTTTTGCTAATGCACACACACCGTAAGGCCCTGTTCCAGATGCCTGCCATTGATCCCTTCGCAACGCAACAAGTTTTGAAAAGGTTTCCTTCCAAGCAAAACAATTTGGTGTTAAGGGAAGTTTCCGGTGCTTTTTAACTTAACTCACAATTGGCAAAATGAGACCCGGATCAATCCTTGTATTGTGAATGGTGCGGTCGTGCGCTTGACTCAAATGTTCACAGGTTGTTTGAGTGTGATGCCTTTCAACATATAAGAGATAAGCATCTAGGCGTTTTGTATGCACTTGAGCCCTTCAAAGATGATTTTGCACTCTTGCCAGTGGTCACCGTGCATCCGCACCATGAGTTTCATGACATGCTCTTGCATTCCATACCTCCGGCGACATTGCCAGCGAGTACAGTTCAAAGGATAGCTGATATACAACCAGATGGTCCCATAACATGCTACTCGGATGGCAGCTGTGCACACCAGAACAGTGCACGCACTCGTTTTGCTGCATATGGTATCATCATTGACTTTGCCACTACAGACATGGAAAGAAGACATCACATGCAAATAATTTTGGGGAACAATCGGACACCGCCTGTTTTTCAAAGACTGGTTTGTGGCAGGTTGCAGGGTGTACAGAGTATACACAGAGCTGAACTTGCTGCCATCCTATGGATACTTGAAACGTTTCGAGCTAGGGATATTGTAGTTCATACAGACAGCGCTTGGGTCATGGACGTGTGGCAGAAGTGCTTGCTTCCCAATGCTTCGATGCTTGTCATGGACCATTCAGATCGGGATCTTATTGTACGCCTGATTCATGCTGATGTTTCTAGACTTCACCTGCATAAAGTCAAAGCCCATCAGGATCCAGCACAAGAGAGAGACCCTTTTACCAGGTACCATTTGCTGGGCAATGCTGAGGCAGATAATAAGCTTGCACAATGGGCTTGTTGGAACCTTATGCCGCAACTTGTTCACCAACTCTCTCAACTCCATGATGACACTGCTAAGGATATAACACTTGTTTCTGACTTTTATAAATGCTGTTTGGAAGTTCAGTACACACGTGCGGCTTTACAGAATACACAACATGTTGGGATTGCGGACAATGAAGGAGCTGTACCCTCGGTTGATGTGTTTCAGAAGCTCACGGACTGGAGTGTTCCGCACTCCTGCTGGGTATTTCCGCAGTTTGAGGAGAGTCGATTACAATGTGCGGTATGCGGCAAACATGTGATCATGTCATTGGTGGACTGGCTGCAATCATGCTCATGGCCTTCTGATGCTGATTCCGATGCTGCACACAAAAACTTGGGCATTTCATGGACTGAGATAGCTGTAGCGGTGGCAGTTCGGCACAACATGTGGTTGCCGATCAAGCGCAAACAACAGGATAATCTTGCACATGTCATCCAGCCACAAACCCTAGCGGAATGTAACCTCTTGAATGTTACGTTGGCGGAACAAACGGCGAATATTTCTTTGATGGTTAAGAACCTGGGGTCAATGCTGATGCAAGTGTTCTTCCTCCTCATGTTACTCAAGGCAAGGTCTCTGCATTATTTGTGTATGGCTTTAAAGCAACTACGGGCTTGAAGGTGAGACCACAGTTTCCTGAGCAAGGCCAGGTTGTTCAGATTCTGCAATCCTTTTTCCTCAGAACTGACTATATGCAGGGACTACCAGATATCAGCTTTGGTTCTTTTCCTTGGTGGTTGGAAGATGAGGAGTTATGTGTACAACCGATTCGAGAACGTCAAAGACTTGCAGATTTGCAAAGGCGTAACATACGTGCCAAAAATGGCAATTAGACATCTGTTTCTTGGGAGTCGTGCCAGGGCCACCCTTTTTGCAAATGCTGGGGGTCGCCCTTCTTGGTCAACGGAAAAGGCCTTAATTCAGGTTAGTGAAATATTGTAATTTACCCAGATATTTTCCCTGTTCAAGCCACCATGTCTGAGTCTGATCTTCCGAGGCAGAAACGCGCCGACTCCACGCAAAAGTTAGACGGTCACGGTCCCTACCTGCGCATCTTTTGGGACACGCTTCAGGTGCGGATCCACAATCCATCGGAACACATAGCTCTCTAGTTTTTCTCAGGTCACTTCCCAAATTTTGATGTTCGTTGGATGCCCCCCAGTGAGTCACCGTTGTTTTCCCATGGCCAAAGCCCACTACCCATGACCCCTCTCCAAACGTGGCCGAAGCCCACCTCAGTCCGAAACATCGCAAAAGCAATATACGACAGATGACAAATCCTACATGGGCCTCTTGGACAGCTGATGGTGAAAGTTATGATGACCTGTCGGGGGCAACCTGCCCCATTCAAAAAATAGTCTTTTTTATGCGGAATATGGGAAAATAAATCACTGGATTTCGGGTGGTACTCTATGTTCAGACAAAGATGTATGAAGATTATGAAGCCGTGTTTGAAGGATTGAGGAAGGGTGGTTGTGCTGTCATGACATGAGATGCCAGAAGGGGATCAAAACCGCCAAGCCGGCCATCTGTAATCCACAGGGGTAATGGAATATCTCCCATTTACACATGCTTTATCCGGGATTTTTTTGGGATTGGCATGGAATTTCCATTATCATGGATTTTCAGAATAACAAAGAGCCAATTTTTGGAAAGATAAAACATATATTATTTTTTGTTTGTTTCTCAACTACAGAAGTTGTGTATTCCCTAAGGGCCCTGAAGAACTGTCTCTGTTTTGTTCAGGGATTGTGCGTATGGAGGGCATTTTTTTCAGGAGCGTCCGCTTCATCAAGAGTCAGCAGTAGCCACCGCAGCCTTGTGGCGGGGTCTCCCCTTTCCAACAGGTCTACCAAAATCGCGACACCTTTACAGAAACGTCTAATGAGTCTAATTCCAACTGCTAGTAAGGATGCCCGATACCCATTGATGGGGCCTTGAAGTTCCAGAAACATTGGTATATTCGGAACAGAATTACAGTCAGAACATGTCAGAACTAGTCTACCTAGTCGTATGAGTTGCAGGTGGTGAGAAGAAATTTGCAGCGACCTTTGGGTATATTTTGCTGCAATTATAATATATTTGTCATAATTTCTACAAAGTGGGGCCTCGCAGTTCGAAGTTGATTTTATGACGCCATCAGAAGCTGCAGATATATCATGAATTAACATGATATCAGTGGGATTTTCATGAACCTAAATTGGAGGTACCTACCATATATAAGGCCTATATAAGGCCTATGTAAGGGAATATATCCATACATCTTCCCTGTCAACCCTTGTGGGTCCAGCTCGTATGACTCGCGCTTGCGAGCCTTCAGCAAGGATCGGATTCGCAAGGTCCTGGTGATCCACATCATGGATATGCACCCTATGACTATGCGCCTGGGAAAATATATCATGGGGCATGGGAAATAGATGAATAGAGTATGATATAGATTGATATAGTGATATTCAGTGATGGGATTGTTTAATGATTATATACATATGTATATAATTATATTTAAGTATATCCATGTATATATAATTTTATCTAATTATATACATATATATACATACATACAATTGCATATATATATAATTATATATATTTTCTTTTATTTATCATTACATATATTTATTTACATTTGTTTATGATTATATGTTTAATTATACACATATGTATATGATTATCTATATAATCATATACATATGTAAATAATTATATATATCATTATTTGTAAACAATCATGTATATTTATTTAC
>Ga0126342_10013322_pt1 | contig 14581 bp, 12 predicted proteins | sample Cyp1metagenome_FD_92528 | JGI IMG/M metagenome (GOLD analysis project Ga0126342, IMG submission 92528) | Coral microbial communities from Lord Howe Island, Old Settlement Bay, Australia - Cyphastrea 1 metagenome | ecosystem: Host-associated > Invertebrates > Cnidaria > Coral ... | reverse complement strand
GTACGTATGTACGTATGTACGTATGTACGTATGTACGTATGTACGTATGTACGTATGTACGTATGTACGTATGTACGTATGTACGTATGTACGTATGTACGTACGTACGTAGGTATGTATGTATGTATGTATGTACGTACGTACGTACGTACGTATGTATGTATGTATGTATATATATGTATACATATATATATATATATGGTACCCCCCCAAGACCGACCTTTCAAGCAAATTTAGTGGCATTTACAATGTTTTTTCTTAACATTTTGAACTCTAAAACTTAGGGCATTTTTTGGTGATCAAAGCTTGCAACTTTTTGTAAGTTTGTTCCCATCCCACCCTTCCCTAAGTACATCGGATTCAAGATTCAAAATTCAAGATCTCAAAAAAAAATCTTGAATCCAAGGGGGTAGGATTCAAGATTCAAGATCCCAAAAAAACTTCTTGAACCCAAAGGCCTTCAGCCTTGAAACTTGAATCTTGGATCCAAAGAGGTTGGATTGAAGAAGTTTTTTCTGAGCCTTGAAACTTGAATCTTGAATCCAAAGAGGTTGGATTGAAGAAGTTTTTTCTGAGCCTTCAATCTTGAATCTTGAATCTTGAATCTAAAGAGGTTGGATTGAAGAAGTTTTTCTGAGCCTTGAAACTTGAATCTTGAATCTAAAGAGGTTGGATTGAAGAAGTTTTTCTGAGCCTTGAATCTTGAATCTTGAATCTAAAGAGGTTGGATTGAAGACGTTTTTTTCTGAGCCTTTAATCTTGAATCTTGAATCCAGGTACTTAGAATAATATTAGTCACCAGAATTTGCAATTTCTTTCAATTTCTTGCAAATCATCGGCCTGTCTGCTAAGGACATTCCGCAAATAAACTTGGTTATCCTGTTAAAGATAAATTCTAAAACCCATTATTTTTGTCGTTGCTTTCCAAGCAAATCAATCAATTTTGGAAAAAATAACGAAAAACATGTTTAAAAAATGTAATAAAGGTCATTAGATTAATCATAATAAAGTAAAATAAATTGAAAAAGAACCTTCTGCAATCTTAAACAATAATTTATTTAACAAGCAAGAAGAAAAAATAAGCAAAAATAAGTAAAAATACATGAACTCATCCGATAGCAATACCTCTTTAAAGATTTTTTTCTTTAAAGAAAAAAACATGGTTGCAATTTATGTTTAGAAAAAAGGTAATAGTCTATGAAAACCCTGAAATGCGATCAAAGTTCACATCACAAAATGGTAGAATATTATCATTAAAAAGTACAAACCAATCAATCTGAAAAAAGAACATATTCACGATAAAAAATAGTTTAATGAACTTGAAACTAGATCCTCAGAATATAGAGCTAAAAGAAACAATAAAAATATAGGATCTTTCGAAATAAAAATACATATTCACCCAATGCTAGAAACTCCTATAATACCTATAAAAATATCACAAAATTGAGGACTATAAATGACAAATATATTAAAAACTAATATAGTTTTTTCGTTTTTACTTATTAATTTATTATCATCAAAATCATTTATGTGTAACAAATAATATATCTAACTCAAGCACTCCTGGATTTAAAGCAATGAAATTACAAGATCATCTACATTATACAGATTTTAAAAATGAATTATTACGGAAAACATCAACTCTTTTACAACAAAAGTGTAGATGCTGAAGAAAAAGCTAATGGAAACAACGCAGATTCACAAGAACAAATAAGACAATTAACATGAAATGAGAATATGATTGAATATTGCCAATTTACTATGCAAAGCTTGATGGAATGTGATGAAATTGTAGGAGGATCAAAAAGGTAATTGCATTATAAAATCAATATGTCTAAAAATTATACCTGGAGATCAGTCTTATACATATCTATTGTACTTTTTACACCTTTATTATCTGCAAAATCTTACGTAAAAAAAATGTAAAATCTCAAGATGCACTAACTATATCATCTAATCTTGCACAAAGCTCAGCTTTGGTAGAAGCTAAAAGGTTCAAACTGCTACAGAAAATTCAGTAAACATGAATTCCACCAGTAGTCAAAAACTACCTTACGAAAAGTTGTATTCATCAAAAAATGTAAAAATACGATGCTATACTCTGTTGCAAAGACAGATAACAAAATTTCAATACATCTATTCCCCTAATCATATTGCTGCAAATACTAAAGGTTATGTAAAAAATACCAAATGTTGTAGAAGATATTGAAAAGGCAGACTTGCAAGAATCAGATCATAGATACAAAATTCGTGTTGATATATTAAAAATGCCTGAACACATAAAAAAGACAACATTACATATAATGAAATAAATATGTCGAATATGGATGTTACAGCGCTACTACGCTGCAGCTACATATGTGGGCAGGATGTGTCCAGGCGCATACGCCCAAGATACTTTCCTGATGCAGTGCTACAATAGGTGATAAGATAAGAAGGAAGACAAGGCATTCAAGGAGGTCTTGGGGGAGTTGCATATATATATATACAGTATATATATATATTTGGTTTCACCATTTGTGATTACTGATTAGTTAATCTTAATGATTCCTTCAAATAAAGCCATACTGTTGGGAGCAACAACGAAAAAAATACTGGTGGATGTTACAAGCTAACGTGGAGAGGCTTCCAACCAGATGTGCCCAGTTGCGGCCCACCAGGATTCCGACTCATGGATTCCCATGATAGAAAGCCCCAAACGGGCCCCGTTGGGGGCAGCCAGTCACCCAGCACAAACATGCTCAGGATGTACACCAAACCATGTCCATTCTTGTCCATTCGCATCCATAAAATGCATAAAACATCCTCCGACTTTGGAGGGTCCAAAGTGAAATGGAAGTTTCCTGAAATGGGGCTATATACCCCAAAATGGATTGCAAAGGACAATCCTATTAAAATGGACGATGAACAGGGGTACCCCCATTTTAGGAAACCTCCAACTGGAACAACGGGAAAAACCGGGCAGCACTACATCCTGCTCAACTATGGCTGGTCTCAGATACCTTTCCCGTCGCCTGGCCTCCGGGAAATTCCAGTTGCGGACTGGAACATGTCCCGTTTAATATATATATATATACACACACACACATTGGGGGCTTCCTGAAATAGGAGTACCTCCCAAATCATCCAAGTCATAGATGTCCATTTTAGTATTGAAACATATTGAAACATATTGTTTCACAACCATGGTGACGACTGGGGATCCCCCATGACTTAGGAAACCTCCATATCTACTAAAGATGCTGCTGTTCGCTATGCGAAATTGCCAAGTCACCCTCGAGCTCCGCCCGTCTCTTCTCAATCTCGGCCATCTCCTTCTCCCATTCTTTGGCCTTAAAAAAAGCCGCAGCTTGTTTTGGATCCCAGGTGGATCTTTCACTTCCCAGCTATCTTGGTGACACCAAAATCTGCCATCTTCTGCCTATGTTTTCATGTTGAATCCGATAACCTCCTTAGAGACCCCGCAAAGAAGTTATAGATGTCAGACGATGTCAGATCCTTTTTGGCCAAAAGTCAGATACCCAACATTCCTCCATGTATGGCCACCAAAAAGGACCCACCCTGAGCATTCTCGGCCTTCCTCTCATTCTCCAGTTTGAGCTCTTCAGCCCTGGCTTTCGCAGCGGCCTGCTCACCTGGGATCATATGGATCATCATCTCTTCCAGAATCATCGAACCACCAAAGTGGCTTTGGTTTTGGGTTTTGGGGGGGAATTTCCACAGTGTCACAGATTTTCACAGTAACCCGGCTCCTTTCTTTCCGCAAAAAGCGGAAGGATAAACTCACCAACCCTGGCTGCCATCAGCCAAGCATCCCTCCGCGCTGGAAGAAATGCCATGATTCTAAAAAATGTTTTTTTGGCAAAACCCGCAAAACCATGGCAAAAACCTATCAAAACCCCTACATAATTCACACCCAAAATCGCTGGTATTTGTGGACGTGCCCCAAAATCTTCCCCCAAAAAATGGTGGTTTGATCCATGGGAGGCGCCCAAAAGCTCCGGAGGAGCCCAGTCACGTGCTCTTTCCTCGTGAATTCGTTGTAAGCGAGCGTGCCCTGGCTCCTGGTAGGCTTCCAATGGCGAATCTTGGAAGGTGCTGAAAAAAAACCCTGCTAGTGATAGTCACAAGGCTGATTTCTTGGGATATGTTGGGATTTTTATTTCGTTGAACCATTTTCCACCGTATCTGGGGGGCAGCAAGCCTTTTTACATCCTTTTGTGAAATACCATATTGAGATTCATCACAGGTTAATCACATCACCGTTTTGGCACATCCACTTACTAACTGCGATGACTTTCTGACCCTTATCGTTTACACTTTAGCTATCATATCAATAGATCCGGGGATCATCTTCGATGCTATGTCCGTCGTTTTCCCTTGCAAGTGGCCGTTTGGAGGTACACAAATTCAAACACCAAGGAAGGACGTTCACGGTTCGCAAAATCAAAGCACCAATCTGGTTCCATTCAAAAATCACCCGGCCAGCCGAAAGCCGCATTTGAATGGCCATGTCCACAGCCACATGTCCTCCGCGGGTGTTGAAGGTTCGCAAATGGAGCGAAACCAGTCCTCAGGCATTGCCAAAAATTGAGGGCGGAAACCGCTTGCCCTCAGAGGTTCTATAAAAAGATGATCCATCACGATGTGAGTCCAACACCCATGCTTGATGTGGGAACACCCATGCTTCGATGTTCAATGTTCACGAAAAGTTCACTGCCATTACTTTCCAATATGTTGTTTCTTTACCTGAAATTACCTGCCGGAAAAGAACTAGACCTAATCTTGTTCTAACTTTCATAAAACTGTGATTCTCAGCTTTGAATCAGGGGCAACTAGATGATGACAGTTAATTTTCAAGATTTCCATGGGTTCTATAGTACTTGGATATCTCTTTGTGTCAGGGGCGAGCATGAAGCCTACCCAGAAAAACCCTTCTTGATACCAAGGCTCACCCAGAGAAAGGATGCCATCACCACCTTTGCATCCACGAAATGGGGCCCTTTTTGAGAACTGCTTGCGCTATTTGAAACATTCTGTTTATGCCATATGTTATAGATGTTATAGTGAATTAGTTGATTGTGAATGAGTGTAATAACTAATAACTGTATATTATATATATATTATATTATATTATATTATATTATATTATATTATATTATATTATATTATATTATATATATATTATATATATTATATTATATATATATATATTATATATATATTATATTATATATATATGAATTTATAAATGTATGAAAGATCTTTATAGTTCGAGAAATCCGAACGATGACTTTATCCATGAAATTGTCCAAGATCCACCGAGGTGAGGCACCCAATTTTGGTGGAAAATCCTGGGATTTTTGTCCCAAGATTTTGGAAAATCAATGGAGAATCAATGGAAATCGATGAGTTCAACCATGGAAAATCGATGGAAAATCGATGGAAAATCGATGGAAATTGCTCTTCCGAACGTCGTGACTTTTATGATTTTTATTCAAGTCATGCGCAGGGGCAGGGGATGGCAGGGGCATGACATGATGATAGCATGATCACCAGTATCGGTCCGCCTTCCAAAGTGATCAGATTGGCCGTGTTGAGTCAGTGTAAGACCCCATAACGAACACGTTTTAGAGTCACAGCGTAAAAATGTGAGTAGAAGTAGAGACGCTTTAGCTTTATTCTGGCCACTATAGCCTATCTCAACCAGATTTGTCACAGTTGGAAACTTTTGAACCATTCGATATGTGGATGTGTCAAAACAGGGGCGCCAGTTGACAAAAAAAAATCAGTTTTAGTATCTAAACATTCAAATTTGATGGCAATGATTTGAGCCACAGCCATATGATGGTATGGTTTTACAACATGTTATCGTGCTCAACAGCAAAATGGCTAGGAAATTGCTGTTCACATGGATGGTCCATTGAATGGATCACCAGCTATCCCCACCATTTACCCTCTGGTAATTTAACATAGCTATGGAAAATCACAATTTTTAATGGGAAAATCCACTATAAATGGCCATTTTCAATAGCTATGTTAGTTTACCAGAGGGTATTATGAATTACTATAGTTGGAGATTGAGGAATGATACAAGACTAGTCACTATCCCCATCAGTACCCTGAAAATAGTTGCCAGAAAATGGGCGAAATGTTGACAAAAAAGAGAAACTGGACAAAAATATCCCCCATCATCTGGCAGAACTTGCTCGCTTGCTTTCCAGTACTACCAGGTTACTACCATCTGGTTATTTAACATAGCCATGGAAAATCACCATGTTTAATAGGTAAACCCAGGTAAACCATCTATTTCGATTAGGGCCATCTACAGTATACCATGGCTAGCCCTGTTAGTCATAACCGGAATTTTTGGGGATGACCCCGGCCCGAAAAGTGGAGGTCATGGTGCAGCTACACTGCCCACTGAGGCGACTCATAGGAGATCCGCCAAAGAGCCTCCGCCAAAAGCGCTGGGGAATGGCAACACCAACCGATCCGCAACGACTCATGGCTGGCTTTCCATGGCCATAGAATATGACTAACTTTGTTTGGGGGAAATATATCATTTTTGAAATCATTGAAAATCGTCCTGAAACTGATGGTTGAGTGGTGCTACGTGGGTAGAAAAGTGGGAAAGGCTGTTCGGTTGCCGCTTTCAATTCATACAAAATTCTTGGAGGTGTCATGTGCGCGCGCCGTACGTGGTGGTCCCCCATGGACACAACAGAAAAATCAGTGTTTTCTTCAGGAAATGCATATTACTACTATCTATCTGTTTGGGGTAAGCCATGGTAAGCCTATCATCAGCCTGCAATGCAGGGGACTTCAGAAAGTTTCGAATTTGGCGTGTGAAAAGAGTGAAATTGAGCCACACATTTGACAATTCAATGCATTTTGGGCAGTTGAGGTATGGCCGTATGGCCCACCCTCCCGCTTTCCAAGGCCTGGAGAGACTGCTTCGCTCACCGATTTGTGCACTGCCACTACTTTCATCAGTTTTCCAGCTGGATTCCAAAGGTAGCGCCTCTGCCACCATGGCTGCCATGGCTACCGTTACCGCTGTTGCGATAACACCAGGCGTGAGTCGGCGTGAGCTGCCAACAGGGTGAAGATGTTTGCATTGTATGGCTATTGTGTGGAGCGTTTGAACCAAGGACCTGGGAAAGAAACATCTCTGAAACAAAGAATTGCTGAAAGTTGAAAGCGTGATTTTTATCGTGAAGTCTCATGTCAGTCATCACAAATGCTTGAAAGAAAGAAGTCAAAAAGTCAAATCGCAGATGTCTTTGAAACAGATCGCATGAATAGTGTGCAACCCATTCAAATTCGCCTTTGAGCCGCTCGACTTGGTGTCATGGTGGTTGACCCATGTCCTGGCTGAACTCTCTATGCCACCCTTTGAACTTGGTATGGGAGGCAAACTGTCCATGGGTAAGGTCTAGTTCGCAAAGATATCATTAAATCATATAAAATCTCAGTGGATGAGTTCCGGACTGAAGTGGAGAATCTTCAATTGCCATATTTCATGCTTTTGACTGCTGACTGCGGGTCTCTCAGGCGCAGAACTTGGCATGCTTCGAAGTTCAGCCAAGAATTCGGGCTCATCCCCAGAATCTTTGGTCCAGTGTACCAGCACTACCAGCACAGTGTCTGGGTGTCCGTGCCCAGGTAGTGAATGGGACTTGGCGGAGGGTTGGCCTTCAGCCAATCTGTGGATATCTGTGGTCTGTTTTTCTGCGCGGTAAAATGTTTCACCATCCATGGGGCAACAACCGTCTCCGGGGGTAGAGTATTTAAGAATAGGGGTACACCCACTAGGTCCCAGTGGTATCCCCAACAGCGCACAAAGGTAGTGGGGAAAATGCACCACCACGCTGGAACCTAAACCACCCCCCCCCCACGCACCTACGAGGGAACCCAAACCAGAACCAACCATTTTTCCGTGAAACCACACGGAATGACCCGGCATCACCCTGCAAGCTGCACCAAAATCTCCAATCCAATCCGGAACCCACACTGGAACCACCACACAGATCAGCACCAAATGGACAGCCCACCCAGACCGGAAGCCCCTAAGCTAATGCCATTAGAAAATTCATACTCATCCCTGATTCTGGTCATTGAAAGACAAGAGGAACCCAGGCCAAAAGCAGCCAATGGTGACCCGAGCCGACTCCCACCTTGGAGTTGATCACGTACCCAAGAGGTGTCGGATTTGGGTAAACTAGGAACATATCAGTGACTCGGCAACAGGACTCCAAGGGGTTGGAAATTCTTCGGGAAGTCTGGTGATCGACATCCCCGCCAGTATTCCCATCTTTTTGTGAGACCCAAAAAAAACATCAATCATTCCATTGCGAGGGGTGTGGGATATCATTTTCCTCCACCAAACTGACTCAAGGATGAATCTTGCTCGCAGCCAACCACTCACCAGCAACGCATTAACCAGTTGGCTGGATTTTCATGGCTAAATTCCCCCAGAATCGTGTTGTAAAAAAGCGATCTTCTGAATCATACCTGACTATGCTTCATCTGTGGTGGGCAACCCTCTTATTTCAGTAACTCCTTGGTTCATTTTGTTGGTGGACGATGGTGCACCATAGCTGCTTTTGTAGATTTAATAATGGTCCAGTGATGAATCAGGAAATAATTGCAATATTCTGCAATTATATAGTGGACTAAGATAGTGCAATTCGTGTAAAGCCAGAAGTGCAGGAACCAGTTGCGCCACCAGTAAATCACTTGGGCATCCATTAGTTCTATTTCATTGTCGCGTGTTTTTTCCCCGGTAAATACTTCGCAACCACCCTCTGGTAAACATACAAAAAACGATGGAAAATCACCATGCTATTAATGGGAAAACTCACTACACATGGCCCATTTTCATCCATTTTCCATAGCTATGTTAGTTTACAAGAGGGTAGCATGTGGTCGGAAAACTCCACTCGTAACTCCAGCTGTGGGTCTTTTTCAATACGGGAACCAATCCACTGGTGAATCATCATGGTGTTTTTTTCGCTTCCCGAAAGCCAGTTGGGGGTAGACCTCATTTTCAGACACCCAGTCATCATATGAAGTTGCTTGTAGATCCCAACTGAACATCATGAACTCCGAATATCCCATGGGTTGCCTATCTAGCCTATCCCAGTCATGAAATCCCACGAATTGCTCAGTGCCCCCATGAATTTCATCCATTTCATCCCAGCAAATCGCATCTAAATCGCCCACCTTAAAGAGCTCGATGGAAAAGCTCAGATTCCATCGATCGTCTGAGAGGATCCGTTGGATGCGCGGTGGCCTCCTGGGAGGTGCCTCGACAGATCCAGGGAGACTTCAGATCTCATCCAATACCCTCTGGTAAACTAACATAGCTATTGAAAATGGCCATTTATAGTGAGTTTTCCCATTAAAAACGGCCATTTTCAATAGCTATGTTAAATTACCAGAGGGTACATATCCCATGACGGATCCTAATGGTGCTGCAAAAAAATGGTGCTCCATGGATCACATATTTTACCATCAATATACCCCAAATGTTAGCATATATACCAGCACCATGGATCCTATGGGTATGTATATACACATTATAGAATATTACGGCCAGGCGCTGTGTGTTGCCCGGAAGGTTCAAATGGCGTTTAAACATGTTTAAACATTATCCTTCAACATGCTCAAACACCTGCGCAGGGCCAGTGTTTTGAGATTTCCCGGACGACGAACCCTAAACCCTAAAACCCTAAGCCATCCTAAACCCTAAAACCCCAAACCCTAAAACCCTAAACCCTAAAACCTAGGATCTGAAAACTTTGAATCCTGAACTGGAAAACACTGCGTATACGCAGTATTTTCTGCCATCTCTCCTATCATATATTCGACAGCACGACATTCTCAATGTTAATGTCTGGGCAACACACGGCGTATGTGGGTAATAATATACATATATATATATATATTATATATATTATATATATACACATATTGTACTAATGTATGTTCTATTCATGTACATAGACTACCATTAGATAGCTATAGCTAGATCATGATAGGTAGACATTGCGTCACGAAAAAATCGGACCGTTGAGAAGCCCCACGAAGGTCAAAGGCACCGGCTCAGAGATACCACCTGGCTCAGCTGATGTCATCTGGCGCTGGGAACTCCCGATTTTGACCTATTTTTTCCAAAAGGGAAACAAAAATGGATCAGGAAAGTGCTTTGATTACCAAAGGCTGCATGTATTCTTGGGAAAATGGATGGATTTGGATGGATTTGGATGGATTTGGATGGATTTGGATGGATTTGGGGTCTTTCTTTGCAAGTAAATATAGGGAACATCAATGGGAACTCAATGGCGACCTGCCGGGAATGTTTCGTCCCATCTTTCGCATCGATGTTTAGGGAGAGATTTGCATCGATAAATGCATCGAAAAACCACTACTTGGTGGCGAAAATCCCACTTACTATAACTAGTTGGTGGTTGACCTACCCCTCTGAAAAATATGAGTCAAATTGGATCATCATCCCAGCTATTGGGGAAAATATAAAATTCATGTTCCAGTCACCACCAACCAGATAAGTATCGAAAAAACAACCGCAGTTATAAGTGGAAATCCACCCGACTTGTCCCACGAACATCACCAGGGTGAACTGTCCCCTACTTACGATTGGGATGATCCTCCAAGTAGATCGTATCGCGGTCTAGTCGGTAGACGTACGCAGCATAGACATAGACACCAAACAAGCAAGCAGGGTAGACAAGCAGACACACAAAGATTTGGACACGTAGAAAAGAACAGAAAGAGAAGAGGAAGTCAGGACTGAAAATGGGCGCCCCCAAATCCCATGATGAATCTGACATGAATCCGGGGTCAAATTGCCGGTGGCGAAATTCCCAGTCAGACAAACCCAACAGCGATGTCCGAAAGTTTCGAACTGTTTGAGATTTTGAGCTTCACGCCTCAAATTGACCTCCGATTAGAAGAGGTCACAATCCAGAAAATAGATCGAATCAACCTATCCTTCCCTCGGGTGTTTTTGGATCGTGATCCAGCAGCTCGACGGGCCGCCTGCCCAGCAGCATGGATGAGCTTTGGAACGGTCTCGAGCGCAAAGCCGAAATCTGCGCAGTGCTGCCGGCTGACCCCGTGGATAACTACTTGGTGATTGAGCCACCCCACTGGAAAATATGCTGAGAATTTGGGATCATCATCGCAGGTAGGGATCGCAGATACAAAATCATTCAAGCCACCAACCGGATTTGTACACTCTGTTGATTGATTAGGGGTTGGCGCCCAAAAAGTGAGCAAAGGCTACTAGGATGTATTAAAATGGTGTCCCTCTCCGCAAAGTGGGGGGCCAAAAAAATCCTGGGACCGGCCATTCTGGCCAGCACCTCACTCTTGACACGCGAGACGCCATGGGGTATAGTGGCGTGGTGACATCACTCCTCGATGTTTAGGATCTTCAAGGGTTTTGGGTATTCCAATATTGGAATGTCAGTAAAATGGATATCCTAAACAATATCCTATGTCAGTAATATGCAAGTAATTGGGATATTCCAATATTCCAGTGTTCTTCCATTTTACTGACATTCCAAAAAAACTTGCACATCTCACAAGAAAATCAATCACACCATTCGGCTAGATCTCCCGAAAAAAAGTACATGCCCACCCCGGCAACAGCATGCAAGTGGGAACACCTTGCAAGTGGGTTTGCATCGTCTCATCCTCCACATCACCAGTCAATGTTGTGGGCCCAGCTTCAAACATCAACCATCAAACCATCGCATTACAGTGGTGTGGCCATGAGGTCGTTACAATTCACCCATATATACGTGTATCATGGGTATCCTAGAATAGGGCTAGCGGCTACCCCGAATCATCCATTTGTGTTTGGGATTTTCCATGAAATCAACCATCCAGCGAGCTTGGGGTACCCCCATGACTATGGAAACCCCCATCCCAAAACCTTGAAACCTCCTTGATGGAACCTTGCTCCAATGGATATTTTCGCATCATAGCCATCCCAAATTGGTGCTCTCAACCGGGGACTGTGATGAGTCCTCATCAGGGGATACCCTCCGCCAATCAAACGTGGCTGACTAAATCACCGAACTCAATGGAGGTGGATGTTCAATCCCCAAGTGTATCATTGGGTGGTTTCATCCAATATATCCTCTGGTAAACATACAACAAACTATAGAAAATCATCATTTTTTATAGCTAAATCAACTATAAATAGCCATTTTCAATAGCTATGTTTGTTTACCAGAGGGTATGGTTCAAATAAGATCACTGAGATTCGTATATTGGTTCTTCTGGTTCTCCAATCTTCAAATGTGTTTCACTTTAGATACTTGAGAGTCGGGCGTGCAAATGGGTCATACCCATGGCAATTCTCCATGGTGAATCGTTTGATTGAGAGGTCCATTTTTGGACAAACTCATAAAGATCCCAGATTCTACGGGGCTTACATGTTGATTTGACCAACCAAAACTGACATGTATGTCATAAAACCCAAAAAACTATGGCTAGCTTGTGGTGTCAACGCCCTACAACATATTGCCAAAAAAAGTTGGTATCATCCCACCAAAGTTGTTCAACAAAACGCATTTGAAACCAAACAGAAACCATATAAATGAATATTGAGTAGTACATAGCAATATATAGTTATATATATATATATACATATGGTGGTGGTATAAAATGGTGGTACCCCTATCCTTCATCCAAGTCATTAGACCACAAAATGGTATTGAAACCTATGAGAACTTGGGGAAAGCATGGCCCCGTGTGCCTCACCACGTCCGGCAGCTTCCCCTTGCCAGGCTTCAGGTCCGAAAGCTCAGCGGAGACGATGACCTGGAAATATGCTCGATGGCTGAGCATGGGCCCCATGGGCAAAATTCCTCCCAGTTCATGGAAAATACAACTTAATGATGGTTAATACTGGTTAATGATGGTTAATAGTGGTTGGTGATGGTTCATACTTGTTAATGATGGTTAATACTGGTTAATGATGGTTAATAGTGGTTGGTGATGGTTCATACTTGTTAATGATGGTTAATATTGGTTAATGATGGTTAATACTGGTTAATGATGGTTAATACGACTTAATGATGGTTAATACTGGTTTTCATAAGGGCCAATCATATTCAATCATGGTCAATGTCATGGTTAATGTCATGGTTGATGATGATTCCAGTGATGAGTGATGAAGTTGATGATGTATGATGATTAACAATGTTTGATGATGGTTGATGCTAAAAATCATTATTGGTCATGGATGATGATGGTTGATGATAATGGATGACAAACGATATTGATTAAGTGATATATATATATATTATTATATATAACTATATAACTGTTGATTATGGAGCATGATCGATAAAATAATGTTTAGGAGTGGTTGATAATATATAATCCTTTTTGACAATGGTTGATAAGGGTTAATAGTGCTTAAGAATGGTTGATAATGGTTAATGATGGAAAATGATGGATAGTAATGGTTAAGATCAATTGATAATTCACTGGTGGTAAAGCGATTCGTGAAATCTGTGACTAATCACGGTGCATAATCGGGCAATAAGAATGGATATTGAATACCGGTAATTTAAGGGTTTGCTATGGAAGCCATGGCCCTTTCTGTTCAAGAATTCCTATTGAAACGTGCGATCTCAGTATAGTAACACCCCAAGAGATAGAAACATACAATGTATCACCAGCGTCAACGGCGGGTTAATGAACAATAATAAACCCCTGGGCGGTGGAAAATTGGGGGTAAGAATTTAGTAGCAGATTACTTCAGTAGGATTTTGCGGCTCTATGTTTTTGGAGTTGCTATATTCTAAATACCCTTCACAATAGATGGGTGCTTCTGCAAATGGAGACCACTTTTAAACCATCTATCTCCATCTGTTGCCCTGTTGAAAAGAACCAATTTTGCATGACTTGGGGTTCTGATATAAGAAACCTCCACATGGTTTTTGGCGGTTTATAAATCCTTCATAAGCCCTCATTATTGGGGGAGTCACATTTTTTGGCGTATGATCCTGTATGCTTCCCTATTTGAAGACGGCACAAGATTCTCCCGGCAGCTGCACCCTTTTCGAATCGAAGCGGAAGTGCCTTCCTAAGTTCTTAGGGAAGTCCTGTGATGTTTCACACCCATCCCATCTGCTCCAGGGATTCCAAGTTGGCCACTTCAATAAGCCCTGCAGACGTAAATAGTTGGGATTCGCAGACCCTCTATTCTATACTATACTATTCTATACTGTACTATACTATACTATTCTATACTATACTATTCTATACTGTACTATACTATACTATTCTATACTATACTATTCTATACTGTACTATACTATACTATTCTATACTGTACCATACTATTCTATACTATACTATTCTATACTGTACTATACTATACTATTCTATACTATACTATTCTATACTGTACTATTCTATACTATACTATTCTATACTGTACTATACTATACTATACTATTCTATACTGTACTATACTATACTATTCTATACTATACTATTCTATACTGTACTATACTATACTATTCTATACTAT
>Ga0126342_10013321_pt1 | contig 14581 bp, 16 predicted proteins | sample Cyp1metagenome_FD_92528 | JGI IMG/M metagenome (GOLD analysis project Ga0126342, IMG submission 92528) | Coral microbial communities from Lord Howe Island, Old Settlement Bay, Australia - Cyphastrea 1 metagenome | ecosystem: Host-associated > Invertebrates > Cnidaria > Coral ... | reverse complement strand
CTAACTAACCAGTGGTTACTAACTAACCAGTGGTTACTAACTAACCAGTGGTTACTAACTAACCAGTGGTTACTAACTAACCAGTGGTTACTAACTAACCAGTGGTTACTAACTAACCAGTGGCTACTAACTAACCAGTGGTTACTAACTAACCAGTGGTTACTAACTAACCAGTGGTTACTAACTAACCAGTTACAACTATGGTTACTAACTCACCAGTTACATCCAGTGGGGAATTCCTCTAAGAAAGCTATCTGCCCCGCCCCAGGGATCGGAATGGCAATGTCAAGTTCATTGAAGTTCCGCCTTGGGATCCGGCAAGATTTCCATTCTCTTCATGCAAAAGCTCCACCAGCATCACTAATGTGGTAAACCCAACCATAAACCTACCATGTAGGGATGGGTTGTAGCACCCGTTAATTTATGGTGATTTTGGGGTTGGCTTATCATTGGGTGTACCAAATTAAACCTAAAAAAACTCGGTACACGCTCCGTTTTCTTTACTGCAGAGAGTGGGAAGGTGTCAGATGCTGGGCAGCCGAATATGCACATCTTACAGTCTTACACCCCTCCAGAATTCTTCTTCATCCCCGTGAAAAACCAGGCCCTTGATGCCTGTATGGCAGCCGCCCGTCGGTACCAGAACCGAAGTAGAGCACGTCACCGGTTTGCATCAAGACAACCTCAAGCCAAAGGATCCAAAGGGTCACTGCACCAAGGAGGCTGGCAGGAAAACAGGAACTGCATCTGGATCCCAAGCCGGCCCAAGCCCCTATGACTCGAAGCGGAAACGATCTCTCCCTCAATCTTTGTCGAACCAAGTTCCCAAGTCCCTAAGCCACTACTATCTGACCTGCTTCCGCACCTCTCAAGTTTGAATGCTGGCCCGTTAAAATCCCACCAGCTCCAGGGTTGCCCCCACAGTGTGCAACGGCCCTGCGGCGATCTGGTAGACCGGATCGCGAGACTCCAACTTCACCTGGGGCGCAAGGGCAAGTGGCAAGTGACACGCATACGCTCACTAGATCGGCTGGTTGGTGGTTCATCTGTTCATCCGCTCCCTGCCTGCCGTGGGGTCGTGATGACATCTTCAACATCAAAGCCGGTGGCCGGACCCTTGCCCCACGTGTACAGCTGGCCCTTCACAGACCTCGCGTTCAAGGCAAATCTGGCCCACCAACCAGCTACTTGGCCAAATGAATTCCAGTCGATGAATGTCAAATGGTTAAACCACTTTGAAACCTCATGATGCTGCTTTTTGACAGCTTCGGTGACGGTTTTCGAAATCCATGGTAGCCCCAGATGTGGTATGGGTCATAATTTTGCACCTGGGGGCCTGCATGGTTTCGTCAGCGTCAAGGCATCTTTTAGGACAAGTTGCACGTTGACTTGGAAGTCTTTGACAGTATCCCCCCAAAGAAATGAAGAAAATATACAAAATTCATGGCTCCCTCATGCTCCCTTCTTCTTTTCCTTGGTGGAATCTCCATATAGCAAGTGGAAATCCCCTATAAATGGAGGTGTTAATTGGAAAACCAACTAATGATGGATTTTCCAGCAAGCCATGTTTGATTACCGGAGGGTATCCCCCAAGTTTGATAGGTTCCCTCCCAGGCGTCCGCACATAGTGACAGAATGCATCAGGCCCAGAGCAACCTGCCGTAGCGGCTACAGCCATGGAGTTGTCACCAAGGGACCTACCTGGAAACCCTCTACAGAAACATATTCTACCTATATAGCTGGAAACAATCCCTTTAAATAGGGAAAAACAGGGAAAGGGGAAAATGTGGGAAAATCATCGAACGTAACTAAAATGAGTGATTTTCAAGCGCCAGGTCAAATTACTGGAGGCTCTATCATTTTTGGGATTCCCGGTGTGTAACTGGTATGGGTTCTGACGAAGTTGGCTTCCCCGTAGTTTCACAGGGCTGAGCAGGCGTCCCACCAAGTTTCACAACATGTCAGGGACACTGCCTTCCATCACAACTCCTGAGCCCCAAAAAACCTCGAAGTGCATTGTCGTATGTAGCCCATTGCAACTCCTATGCGGTCTATCAGTATGTACAACATCTACAGGTATGACCCATGCTCATTTCGTTAACACAAGTTCATCTCTTTTGTTTGAGTTCGAAAAAATAACGTTTGTTTTTACCCTTTTCTGTTCGTGGGCAAACCACTGGGTCCGTGGGTAAGGTAAATTATAATATATATATATATGTGTGTGTGTGTATGTATGTATGTATCACTTAAATGAGGTTATAAACCAGTTATAGATGTTACAAGATGTTATAAGTTATAACTGTTAAGGGCCAGAACTCTACCAATAATTGTAGCCAGTTCGAAATCCCACAAACCCTGCGCCTGTGACATGGATAGGCCGGACAGACTCTCCACCCGCGCGGGGCTGGGCATATCGGTGCCGACCCCATGGCCACAACGACCAAAGGAGCCCTGGCCCCAGGTGTAGAGTCCTCCCAGCTGATCTACCGCAGCAGAATGCGCCTGGTGAATGGGGCCCGGGGGGTTGAAACTGGTCGGGCCTTCACATTCTCTCAATCGCTCAACCAACCAAGCAATCAAGCAAGCAAGCAACCAATCAATCAACCAAGCAAGCAACCAACCAACCAACCAATCAATCAGTTAATCTATCTATCTATCGAACTATCTATCTTTCTATCCTTTACCTACCTACCAACCTACCTACCTACCCAGCCATCCATCCACCCAGACACCCATCCATCATCATCCATCTATATACGTATCTCGATATCACATATAGGAAAATACAGAGCCGCGCGTATCCGCATGCATCATCGTTTTGGTGTGCCAAGATATTGGCAAACTACACCAAAGTACCAAGGAAACACACGATAAATCATAGAAAATTCTTAGAACCCCTTGAAATTGCCCTGCAAAGTCCGACAGCGATGAAAACAGGAACTTCTGGACCCTCCACGCCTCCCCTGCAGCCACGTATGTGACCTTCAAGCCCTGCAAGCTCAATACCTGCCTGCCCGGAGAAATTGCAAAACATTTGGGACACGGCAGAGTGGAAGCACCCAAAATGATCGCAAGTGGACAGTATGGGACTGGAAGTCGGTTGTCATGGCTTCCCAATTTTTTGAGATCGTCATTTCTAGAGGCAGCCGCTCCCGCTTTTTCTGCCCAGCAGTGTATCTTTCAAATTGAGCACACAGCTACCTGGTTACCTAGTCACACTTCTGTGCCGCTGCCGCTCCCTTCACTGAAAAGGATCTGGGAAAAGACTGTCCACACAAAAGTCCGAATTCTCCAGGAGGTCTCCAAGACTGCGAATCTCATGCAGCAGCCTCTGCTCTTCGCGTTTTCGCTTCTCTTCTGCCAATTCTTCGCTGGAGAGTTTCCGTTTTTTCACCTCCACCACCTCCTCAGGAGCCTCATCTGCAGCTTGAGATGCTTCTGGTTCCTCGTCATCCAACTTCCAACACTCTCTGCAAGCATTGACCTCTGGGGCCAATTCGCTATCGCCCTCCAGCTGCTTCAGGCGTTGTGGCAACTGAAAGTCTTCGATCATCTGCTTCCTTGGCTGGAGAAAGCAAAAGCAACTGGCAGGTAGAAAAAAAAAATCTTGACCTTCACGAGTCACTATAATGGGATCATCCCTGAACTTAGATCAACAGTTCGTAGCTGCGACTCGGTTTACATCCCATAGTATCCGAAATAGACCCAGCTAAGCTCAGACATCATCTCAGACTGAGATTCTTCATCTGCAACTTCCTCAAGAGCTGCAAGCAGGCTTTCGACAAGACTGGCACCTCAGCTTGAGGGTAATCACTCATCCCCTTGGCATCGTATCTCACTACTTCCCAGATAATCCTAGGCCATCCTTGGGTCTTTCAAACGTCAGGATGTTCAAACCTGCTTCATTTTTAGAATTTTAGAACTCCCCCTTTACCACGGGCTTCGCCCGTATGGACCATCCCTGCGAGCTCCAATCGAGGAAGTTGATCCATGTTCCAGCCCCCAGCCCTCAGGATACATCTCACAAATTCTCACATCTTCATGTGATTTTAGAATTCCACAATACCCCAAGGCCATGATATCAGATGCATTCCCCAACATTTTCCGCCATGTGGCGGTCTGAATTGGGCAACCCAAACTGGGATGGTGAACCTAAAGCCCCTCTGAAGGTTTCTGGGTCTCAAGTTTTGGACCCATATCCATCTAAGCCCAAAAATACCCTCAGGACATAAAAACCAGAACTGCTTAGGTGCTGCTCAGGTCCTCCGAGTTTGATCATGCCCCTGATATAAACTAACATTAGATGTTGAAAACTCATGGCTTTCCTCCAAAAATCATCTACAAATGATGGGTTTTCCACCTCTTTTTGGATATCAACGGAGGGTATCTGGTCTGCCAGATCTGCCAGCCTCCAGGGAGATCCATTGCTCCAAGAGCTTGGGCCCATTGAGGGCCACGAAGCGCTCCAACTTCTGCGGCTGCGACTGCTGCAGCGCCTGCAGCACCCGCAGCTTCTCGGCGCTGCTCAACGGCGCCGAGGCGTAACGAAGCAGTGCTGGCATTTGGCCACCGCGCACCTTGAGGCAGCCAGTTCTTGTGGTAAGATGGGCGTAATTATCGTAATTAGTATATGCTAAAATATGTATTTATATACATATATATATATAAAGTATATTATATTATATTATATTATATTACATTATATTATGTTATGTTATGTTATGTTATGTTGTATTATGTTATATAAATTCCCGAATCCTATTAAACGATTCATGACCATGCCCCACTATAAAAATCCAACCTTTGACCATGGCCCATCTGCTTTCCAAGCTGAGACCCAGGCCTGGCCATCCTCTAAGAAAGCCTCCAAGCCCTGGCTGATATGACAAGCCCCTGGGCCACATAAATCGCTCCTTTCCCAATTTCCTGTTAATCCTGTTAGATACCGCATGATTTTGCAGTTTGGCAACTGACTTTTTACACTCCTCAGAGTTTCTATCTTTACACTCCTCAGAGTTTCTATCGGCTCCAATTCATGAATATTGCCTCTGATCGCATGATGTCAGTTCGCAAATGCATCTATGGCAAGACAAATTCCAGCTACACTGTTATCAGATAGTTATCACATGCCAACGGAATTTCTTTCCGCCCAATCATCTAAGGCGAAGGAATGTCAAATGTTCGGAGGTGCCTGGATTAAGGCGGGTTCACCGGCCATGCAAAAGGGGAAGCTAAGAAACACGAAAATACCACATGAATAACAGATTGTGGTGCTCCACCGAATCTGGCAAAAATGTCAAGCAATTGTAGATGGTCGTGATTCATCTTCCCAAGACAAACAGAAAGCTCAAAATATCTGAAAACTCCAAACACGATATGGTCTTGTCTGAAAATCGCTGTATCCCGAAATTTGATGGTTGATCATCGTCTATCATTTTTACGGTAAACCTCATGTGCCCAATCACCATCAATTCAGCCAAATCCCCAATGGTTGCTGCTGAAAATATCACCCACCTTGGCTTCCTGGTCGTCATCCGCACTGGGCGAGGGCGCCCTGGCGTTGAAGATTCTAAGGCTTCTATGACAATCAGCCGCTTTTTGAGGGATAAAGGGGAGGAAAAGAGCTTTTTTTCAACATATTGAAACCACCACCTGATTAACCCATTCACTTTATTACAAGTGAGTTTGGGTTAAATATTCGCAATATCATCTCCATGATTGGTAGTATCCCGTATCCCCTATTGATTGTTTGCTGGAAAGAATGCCACATGAATTGAGCAAAACTGCAAAAAATGTATGCACATATATAAAGGCAGTGGGAGAAACAGAGAGAGAGAGAGAGTTGGCAAACAATTCTATATTCTACACCCATTACATCACAACATCACCCAAAACTGGGAAAATCTTCGAACTTCGAAGCTCCTCAAGTCCCAGTGGATGGGCTTCACCCACCTGGGAGCGCCCACAGCACCCTGCGTCAGGGCCCCAGAAACCCCATGACGTCCGGCGGCTCGGCGCAGCTCTCGGCCCTCGCGCCGGAGCCTTGGACGGAGAAATCATGGGAAAATCATGGGAACTTCATGGGACATGTGCCATTTTTCTGAAATATGGTTTGAACATATGAAGAAACTTCACAAAAAGATGGTTGAATCGTGATTTGCTGGTGTGAAAGTGCGTAAGACATTTGGAAAATCATGGTGCTCAGAGTTGTATAAATCACTCCATTTGTGGCCAAAAGGCTGATAATAGTTGTTTAATGAACATTCGTGCACAGCGCATTTCAAAGGAAACAAAGAAGATGCCACATGGTAATAAAATGCTGTGCCGTGCTCATGGGAAAAGATGACAAAATGGAAAAATTGTATGCAACCCAATTTCTATCCTATATACTGTAATTATCGGTATGACTGATGTCCAGATCATTCCAGGCCCCTTTGAACAGTGCGAGCCGTCCTTGCAAGCATCTACGAAGGGAAAAGAGACCTTAAGCAACACAACTTGGGATATGACCAAGAAAGAATGTGTATGTAGCCTTCATCATCAAAGCAGGAAATGGGAGTTGATGGATGTTCATTGAGGATGCTAACCGGTTGGCAGTTCCAATACCCGCTGATTTTTTGTGAAGACTCCGGAGGTTATAAAAAGGCTATAGTAGCCATGGGTTGGCCCAATGAGTCATCCTGCCATTGCCAAGTCCAGCAAAGCTGAGCCAAGAAACTGCAAGAAATGCTGAAACAACTCCTCCTCACTATGCTGCAACACCAGCGCTTGGGACTCCATTGGCAGTGACTGAGCAAAGGTTTTCTTGTGTTCAAGGAGAGTTGACTTTGTTTTGCCGCCTGTTCCAGGACAGCCAACACAACAAGAGACAAAAATGAAGCACCGGTTCCCTGGGTCAAAATCAATTTAGTCTTGAGACCATTTGATTTTGGAAACCATCATTTTGCTTGAAGGGACTCATAGGGACTCGCATCCCACACGAAACACTTTGAATATGTAGATGTTACCTCAGAAGCAAAGGAGACTGGAGAGAACCTCGAAATACTCCACATGTAAGACACCCTCAGCAACTCACGTAGAACATTCGGAGCCAAAGAGGTCGGTCGGAGTCGTCGGAAGCGTCTGGGTTCGACCCCTGTCCAGGATTCCACTCACATCATTTGGACCACCCGGACCACTTAGACCCTGCCCGGAGCCCAACAGATGCCATCCCCCCATGCCCTCTTTTTGAGCCACCGTGGTCGGCTGATTTGGAGCTGCCCGGACGGCACCATTGGTTCCACCGAGTTGTCGACATGGGACGCCAACATGAAATACCTCCATATGGGCACCCAAAAATAGTAGATCACAGAGATGTAGATAGAATATGATAGAATACAAGATACTGAACCCAAGGTTTCCAAAGGGGATGAAAGATTTAGGTCTCGAAATATAGTTTTAAAGCGTTGGAATTTGGGGCACATGTGTCACATGTTGGGAACATACCTATATTTGAACGTATGACCGTCTGCCAAAACCCTAGGTTTCACACTAATACCACTGGTCTATCTGGATGTTCATCTCCAAAAAATGTGATCTCGTGGATGTTCTGACCATCTGACCATCCCAACGGAAACGACCGTTGGCCAGTTGTGGAGCAGCATTCTCCTTCGACAACTCTTCATGCAAAGGTGATGCACAAGTGATGAATCCGCCCCGTCCCGGTGAATCAAGAGCTAAAAACAACAAGTTGAATCGCTGCACAATTGGAGCACTGAAATCGAACCTGGAAATCATGGAACCCAAGATTTCTCGTGTCCAATACGAGATCTGCCGCAGATAACAATCAGCTGTTGTGGGTTCCATTGTTGTCACGGGGTAGTACCATTACAGCTTGCCCGGGTCGGGTGACTTCCCTCCAGTATTTCAGCGTGGAAGTCTAACACAGCGATTGCCACTTTTCAGGTTCGGCGCCAGGGCGCAGCCTGCCGGGGTCGAAATTAGGAACCCCGTTGCCCATGGTCCCTGTAGGCAGCTGGAACCACAAAATGGTTCAATGTTCCTCACCGCTGCATCGATGAATAATATGGAGACTCTCTCTCTCTAGCTAGCAACCCCCAAAAAGTTAGAAAACCAAAATCCTCCGAAGGCAGTGGCACATGACTTTCTTTTCCATCTTTTTGGGGATGACTCATGTCATCCATGGACATTCAATGCCTATGGCGGCACCTCTGCAGTGACGTCTCAAATGCTCAGGCACCTGCGTTTTCAGGCTGAGGTCATGGTCCAGGCGGTTGCGAATCAATGGATGGTCTATGGATATTTTGATACCGCTGAACTGATGTTTTCACAAAAATGGAATCAGCAAATCAATGGATTGGTGTCCTGGTTTCGTTGGTTAGGGACATTCTGAAAAATTCCACCGGGAGTTTTCAGTTTCTTCCCACCAACTATGGAGGTTGTCGGGGAACTTTCCCTTCAACCAGTTCGGGGACAAACCTGACATGGTGGATGATGGACTTGGGAAGGTACCTTATCCTTAGCCACGCCCAAAAAGAAGACACTGCTGGTTCCACCTCCCCGGGTTTCCACATATTTTCCCAGGTTTCCGGAGCTCAGAGGCCGTTGTCTAAAGCGCAACCCAGGCGCTTGGGCAGGCCCTCCACCAGTCCGGGTGCCCGCTGTTGTCGCGCGATGGCTTTCATGGCAGGGTGTTGCTCCTCGTCCTGGGAATTCAAACATGGATGGTGGCTGGATTCTGACCGGCAGAACCTCTGGGCACCAGCAAAATTAGGATTTGACATTTTAGCGCTTTTATGTGAGTTTAATTGATTTTATGGTAACAGATTTGATCCCACGCGTATGGAGATAACCAACAAATAATGGAGGAATGACCCCCCTGACCCTGCCTCCTCGGGATGCTGCAACGAAGCCTTGGGGGAGTGGAGATCGTCATCGGAATCCGGTTCGATCCAGGTGACGGATTGCTCCAAGAGGTAGCCCAGGCACACCTGCCGCACTGCCGGTTCCAGTTGCGTCTCGTTAGGCGCTGAAAGTTACCCTCTGGTAATTTAACATATAGCCATTGAAAATGGCCATTTATAGTGGATTTTCATTGGATTTTCCCAATTAAAAATTGTGATTTTCCATAGTTATGTTAGTTATAATGGGAAAATCCACTATAAATGGGCCATTTTCAATAGCTATTTTGACATAACCAGAGGGTACACCAGTTGCACCATCCACCCAGCGCCTGCGGGGATCGCCAGTCTGCCTCCGGCACCGAAGTTCCGGGCGGGTTTTCGGGCGCCTGGTCGCCGGGAGGCTCCTGGGCAGCCAGAATTTCCAGTAAGACTTTGGCCATTACCATCTGGTTATGACTAACATAGCCATGGAAAATCCCCTGTGAATGGAGGTTTCAATGGGTAAATCCACTATAAATTGACCATTTTCAATAGCTATGTTAAATTACCAGAGGGTAAATCGATACACCTATTCCGAAAATGTTGCCATGTCTTGATAGACCCACTAAAAAAGTGAGGACAAAAGGACATGGAAATTGTTGCCTAGGATCCCAGACGGCCACCACCACTTCAGCATGGGTAACTTTGATCCAAAAGAAACAAGCCTCAAAATAATGAGTCAAGGCATCCCCATGGTTTAGCATCACTTTCCTCATGAGAACTGCATCAAACATCTCTAAGATCGAGCTCCCCCCAACGTCCTCCTCATCCGACTGATCCACCGCAGGCTTGTGGGCAAGCTGACCTAAAAGCTAAATCGCTAGTGGGTCACCCTGCCAACCCGATGAGCAGTTGGAGCATACAGTAATGACAAACTCGTCTCCGCGATTGGAAGTTGTATAATCACACAATATCACATAGTATCACATCTACACTACCCCAGCCGTGGAGAACATGTATGTGTCCATTTCAGCGTTTCATTTTGAAATCTCATTGCAAGGTTTTTCACAGGCAATTGCTCCAAGAGGATCTGAGATCATCTGAGATCCAAGAATGTGAGAGACCACAACCATAGACCACCGTCAACATGCCAAACTCCTCCTTCCCCATGTCTACCGGAAATTGCGGGAAAAGAGCAGCTGCAGGGTCGCATGATACCCTGCACCAACAAAAAAGACAGTTAAGGGTGAAAAAGTCCGGGGGGTTCATTGGGGTTGTTTGGTGGTATAACAACTCGATTCGAACCCCGATAAGTTGGGAATAATATCACCCCCACAACTGTGGTTCAATGTGCTATAAGCCCCCCTTCACAGCAAAGAAAACGCGAAATCCACGTCCCATCAGCACCCCACCAGGCATGGCCGTAGGATGTTTAGGACCGCGGGTGCCCAGTTCCAGCCTCAGTATAGGATGCATCTTGAGTAATGATGTGAAATGAAAGAAAGGGATTGAAGCGACGACTGTCAGGGTGTTGTTTACAGTTGTTGGACCTGAGTTGGATGGTTCAAGCACGATACCATGACTTGCTTGGAAAGCCACCAAAGCACCAGGCCAGCCGCGCAACCCCGAGCAGATGCTCATCTGAATCATCTTTGAGATAGAAAAGTCATCCTTTACCATTTCAGTCCATGTTGACTGTCATTTACAAAAACAATGAAAACCCTACTCCCTCCCATTTATATCGATGGCAATTTTATTGGTGATATTCATGATGCACTACACGTCTAATCCAGCTAATGGACATTTCTCAACCCATGGATTATCCATACTTAATCAAATCTATCCTATCCACACTGCCATATGTGTTCGTGACACAAACCTTGGGAGGTTTTCGAGCTATGGTGATTTACCATTTCACTGGTGACAGTAGCAACCCAAAAAAAAAGATGCCGAAAAGTAAAATCCTACTATAAATAGTAGTAAAATGCGTTTCTATAAGCGAAAAACTCATGGAACTGTTTTAACGTTACCACATCAAGGTTGCCCAACTGTCTTTCATGATGGTTCCCGGGCACCCGACAACGCAATGCGCGACAGTCGTAGCCAGGCTTCGGCCAGGGGCGTTACTGACCTGGGAGAAAGGGCAATGTCTTTGAATGAAGATGGGATATACAGTAGATGATATCAAGCTACAGATCATAGATATAGAATATAGGGTTAAACTGATTCAATCAGATCTTTAAGATCAAGATAGACTTGGGTAACATCTATAAACTGCATTAGCTTTTTCCGAAAAACATCCAAGTGTTGAGACTATTGCACTGGATATAGATACAGACCAAGGGATACCTGACCTTGGATTTAAGTGCATTGTTATCTTTGAAAACATCTACAAAGAGAGCGAGAGAGAGAGAGAGAGAGGCATAAACATGTATACATATGTGTGTGTGTGTGCGTAAGAGATGTAATATCAAGGTAGTAGGGGTAGATATTGATGCCGGTCTCGATATAGATATTGACAATAGATACCGATACCTATATATATATATATGTATGTATGTAGATGTGTATGTATATATATATATATGCATACATAATATATATATATATATATACGTATGTATAATTATGTAATTCTGTGTATGTATATATATATATCTCTGTGTGTGTGCGCATGTGGAGACACAGGTATAGATGTACAGTACACATAGACAATTCTCAACCATTCGGTTTTATCGTTTTTTGGGGCGTCCAATTTTTGATCAAATGATGGTCAGACTTCTGATGTCGAACTGCCCCACGCCGGATCCGGTTTGGCTGGAACCAACCGGTGGGGTCGTACTCAATTCGCATCCAAGGAGCTCTGAGTCATCTTCCTTTCAAGCACATCCGGGAGCACAAATTGCAAACTAAACAGCCCTCAAACAAACTGAAGTGCAAAATTTCATAAACATCAAAACTGCAGTAACTGCAGTACCCCGCATAGACCCTTCAAGTCCTGCCCCTGGGCCCCTCATTCCACATATCCGTGCCTCATCTCCTTCGGACGTTGGGCCTGGATCCAACGTTTGAGGTTTCATCCACCAAAAATCGTGGATCAAATGTCATGAGGAATTCGTGGGGATTTAACCGATTTAACCAACAGATATGGGGATTTCATTGAAAATCTTCTATAGGATACCCTCTGGTAATTTAACACAGCTATTGAAAATGGCCATTTATAGTGGATTTTCCCATTGAAAATGATGAAAATGGTGATTTTCCATAGTTATGTTAGTTTACCAGAGGGTATTGCGCAGCAAAGATTCTGCTGGACTCCGGTCTGAGCTCTCCACGAAAATCTTTCACGGCAGCTCTGGCACAGGACCTCAAGCTGACTCAGTCTCCCGAATGGTCCGAATGGGAATAGGAAACCCAGGAAACTTAGGAGAGATCGTATAAACGTGGAATCATGTGAAATCCCAACAAAATGTTGGGGTCTGAATCACCTCTGGCATCTAAACACTGTGCGCAAACCATATGGGCACATATCCCTGAAGACGTCACATGCAGGGACTGAAGCGAAAGCCCGGCGCTGTGACCCAAAAAGGCCTGAGACCCGCTTACATTACATGAGCAATCCGTTCCAAACTTCTCCTTCCTATTCATCCAGAAGGATTGGCACTGCAGGCAAGTGACACCGTGCGCTTTTCTTGGCATCCCATCGCGCGAGTGTCTAGGTGGCCACTTTCAATTTGGGGGGATGCTAGAGCGTCCAACCATTCCACTTTTTTCAAGCTCTTTTGTAGTAGTGGCTTGCCAATGCATGTTTTGTTGGAACGATGTCAACCCCTTCACTCCACTCCCTCACACCACCACCACTTCCAGCCCACTTGGAGGATCAACTTACTTCCAACCACCTCAACAAGAATCCCATTCCCTACCCTCTGGTAATTTAACATGGCTATTGAAAATGACCATTTATAGTGGATATTCCCATTAAAAATTGTGATTTTCCATAGTTATGTTAGTTTACCAGATGGTAATATTGAACACCCCATTCTATGGTCCTCAACATGCGGTTTCATCCCCCACTAGTCACCATGGTTTCATCCGGGGCTGTTGAATATCAGGGAAAGGGATTCATTGACTTACAATGATGACAACATGGATATTTTTTACCACATGAAAGACCCAGGTGAAGAATATCCCATTACTTCTTGGGCATTATATAATATATATATATGTATGTATACACAATATGCCTGCAAAACCATAAAGACAAAATGTTCTGCCCGTACGGGTTTGGACATGTTTTTTTGCCTGTTACGGTTCTTGCCAGATACGGCCATGTCCGGCTGCAAACCCTCTACTTTACAGGTCAATAGTTTTCCTGAAATCTTGGATTTGTCGGACTGGTTCCGACAGTATGAGTGTCTCGTCTAGAGACAGTATTTGGGGCAGTATGTTGACATCTGCTTACTGTTTTTTTTCAACATGATGTTGAAAAAATACTAGTGTTTTATGGGTACATCCAAATTTGATGAGAAATATGGCAGTATTTGTGGCCAGATTTGGGTACTGGATCACGACTCCCAACTTGCTCCACTTCAGGCTGAAATTCCTCTTTTGGAGACTGTCGGAGGATGTCCGAACCCGGTGTTGTCAAAGGATTTGAACAACCCTTCACAATCAAAAACGAAAATACGCAATTGAACAAGAAAACGTCCGTTACGGGTAAAACCCATAATGGACCAAAAAATTGTCCATACGGCTATCCAGGTATAAATAAATAAATGAATAAATAAATAAATAAATAAACATATATATATATATACAGTATATACTGTATATATGATCTTGGTATATCTTGGTCATGTGTATATTTCCCATTCCTATCCCATCCATATGTGGCAATGTGGCACATGGCACATCTGGCCGAGCAACTCCATTCCGAGCCCTTGGACTTGCCCGGCGTCGCTCGGGGCGAGGGACTTCGGGTGGGACCCTGCGGCCACTTGCCACCAGCCTTGCATTGTCAAATCCGCAAGGATGGAAAACAGAAAAGGGATGGAAATTTGATGAAAAAATGGATGAAACATGTTGAAACCTCAAACCAGGTGACTGTTCCATACTGAAAAAGCCCTGACAAATCATGAAAATCCTCCGCTTCCGCCAGGTCACCTGCGCTGGCGCAGTGGGTCGCCGAGCCCGAGGCCGGCCCGGCGGTTTTTGTGGTTTGAGGTCTTCGGGCATTTGGATGTTCGCCAGGGCCGCGGCCAAATCAAAGAACCTGTGGCTGGCCCAAGGGGCCCCCTTGGGGCCCAAGGGGCCCAACCCCTGCTGAGGTCCGGCAGGGAAGTTGAGATGTCCAAGTTTTCCCCGGGGAGGCCCTCAGGAAATCCCCAATTCCAACGGATTCATTTTCTCTATCAAATTGGCCATAAATTGGAGGTATACCCCGTGTCTTCAGGCACACCCATATCATATCAAGTTATCTAGTTACGACTTTTCTTGATACCAGTACTTCATCGAAGTTCTATATAATTACATATATATATATATGTGTGTGTGTACATGATATATATATATATAATATTTGGATTTGGAACAGGTAGCCCGCCAAAACAAGCGCTACCGGGCCCGCACTTCCCCCCCGGCCGAAGCTTGGGGTTCAAGTCGGCCAAAATTAAAATGCAACCGAGAAGCAAGATCACCAT
>Ga0126342_10013320_pt1 | contig 14582 bp, 17 predicted proteins | sample Cyp1metagenome_FD_92528 | JGI IMG/M metagenome (GOLD analysis project Ga0126342, IMG submission 92528) | Coral microbial communities from Lord Howe Island, Old Settlement Bay, Australia - Cyphastrea 1 metagenome | ecosystem: Host-associated > Invertebrates > Cnidaria > Coral ... | reverse complement strand
TTTCATGTTTGAAGCCGTAGCTAAAACCTGCAGTAAATGCTAACGTGCGTCTATATGACGTGGGTGCCGCTGCTAAGTCATTAGTGAAAGAACTGGAATATCTGCAGGGCTTGTCGTTGCCTTTGCTGTCACTGCTGCTTTTGTCAAAGATACAGATAAACTACAAATTCTCTGGTGGCGACTGGGTCACGGGTCAACCAAAGCCGTTTTTTTGAAACTTTTGCTAGCGCATTTCTAGCGGGGGTCTAGAGGGTAAAATTACGTACAAATTCGCAAAATTGAGCCGCAACCTCAAACATATAAGAAAATTGTTGAGTAGCACCGAAATTCACTACTGTAAGACATCCTTAGGTTCAAGGAGCTAAGAGATACATCTTGAGTTTTCTTCATGTTGAAATAACAAGCAAACAGGAACACACCAAAAATCCTTGAACATGGGTCTGAAAAAAAAACGCAAACCTAGCGGGTTTGGCGCTGCCTTGCAGAATTGGTGAATTGTTGCGTGCCGCCTGATAACGAAGAGGAAAAACAATAGGTCCACACTAATATACAATAATTATCAACAACTGAGACAAAACTTATGTCAACTATTTTTGGCAAATGGTCAAATGGAAACTCTAGATAATATGAGAACCACCAACGCCCGGTCGGGCCGTTCACGCGCGCCGACAGGCGCCATCATCTATGAGAAAAATATGCACAATGTGTCAACCTTGGATGAAATTTGATTTGCTGCAACACTATCATGACACAGTTTTTCACCCTCAGGGCAGCCAGGCATTGTCTTTGGCCAGGTCGTACATGTCAGCTGGCTGAAGTCCTATCTTGTTTTTTTCGGTCTTTGCAGTATTCTGCAAAGGCCATCAACAGAGTCATCAAACCTGGTTTCTCCAGGAAGAGTGTATAGCATAGCAACACGTATGTCACTTCATGTACATGAACCATGAGGAACGTAGCAGCAAAAGGATCAACATGAATGTCACTGCATGAAGATGAAACATCAACAGCGTTATCATCGTCCCCCCCCCACCCCCCCGGAACCCCCCCAAGCAATGACCAGCGTAGCAACATGAATGTCACTTCATGAAGAGCAAGCACCAAAGAACGTTGTTTGCCCCACTCCACCCCACCCACTCGAAACACTGACGTACGTGGTATGAAATGCACACAAACACACCGTGCCTCTGGGAGGCGCGTTCAAAAAAGTGTGCTTTTTCAGCCCGACCGAGCCACCGCCAAACCAAATACGATCTATCTTATCTATCACATAACAAGAAACGAGGTACTACCAAGTTAACGTCCTCATAACAAGTGCCTAATGGCCACCCAGTGAATTCTGCATTTGGCAGTTGAAAGAGTGGTGCCCACCTCACTCTCAAAGAGATACACCATGTATATTCCTGCACGTGCTTGTTTGGAAAGGCCAAAACAAGCACTCATATAAACATGTGATACTGCATACATTATATATTATTATTATATATATATATATTGTATATATATGTATATCATTATATATCTATGTATTAGTTATAGTTATATGAGTTATATGTATCCTTATATGTTATAAACCTGTTCTTGAGGTGTTTCAAGCTGATCCATGACAAATGCCCACTGCGATTCTCCTAAAAACTGGGCCTTCGAACTTTGAACCCAACAAACAATGTGGCAAAATTCAATTCTGTTCATGTTCAAACGAAGTCTTATACTGGTTGGTGGTACCCCTCTGAAAAATGATGGAGTGAGTAACAGTTGGGATGATGAAATTCCCACCATATTCCCAATATGGAAAGTCATAATCCAGCCATGTTCCAGTCACCACCAACCAGCCATTAACCATAATTAACCATCGTACTAACCATCATTAACCATGTTCGGCCACGTTCCAAACCACCAGGGTCACCAGTAGCATGTTGCAACCAGATCCTCAGATCTCGAGTCGCACCAAGGATCCAAGTGATGGCCTGGAGGTAGAGGGCAGACACGAGGCAAGCTGTAGAAATACCGTAGGCCACCACCACCACCACCTGACTCGAGCCGTGCATTGGCAGAACTCGAATCAAAACGCCAGAAACGGCAAGCAAATTCTGCATTTAGGTACCTTGAGAATCCTCAAACCTTAAAACGCTGGTGTCTGGTATAGGTGCTTGAATTGAGAAGGGATCCTTGGCTGGTAGACTTCTGATATCTCAATCCTGGAGCTCAAAGATATGTCAGGAAAAGTCATGCAATCATCTATCGTCCGCAAATGTCCGCAATTTGCACTTCAGACATCAGACCAATAATCATTCCTACCAGGGTTGATATGCAGTACCCATTTATGGCAATATCGGGGAGGGTTTATTCTTGGGTTTACCACATAGCTTTCAACAATTCATCAAAAAGAACAGTAGGTGGCAGTCACCAGCGCAACCCAACCCCACAAATCGCAGCCCAAAAAACGTCGTGGCTCGCAGGGCTCTCCATGTTCAAATCTTCGGCGCTTGCCCTGTAGACCAGCCAAAATTTGAGGCCGACAATGCCCAGCCATAAGACACCAGCTTTCCTGAGAAATTGGAGTTTGAGGCTCGTAAATCCCTTTTTCGGAGTGGGCCAAATGGATAGAAATGCGTGGATCATCCATGATTGATTTCTTACTTGATGGTTTATATATAAACCATAAACCATACATAAGGGGATATTAATTCCATATGATATTCTGATATTCCATATGTAATTAAAACCAAAGGTGACCCCACTGGAACATTCCAAAGGGTTTTCATTGGGATCATCAAGCCCAAAACAAACTGAGCAGCTTAGGTGCTAAAATCATCTAAAATCCATGGCTTATGACATGTAAATCAGAAGTTTTCCATGGTTTTCCAAAGCAGAACAGTCCAAAACCAAGGCTTTCACTCAGAGGTTTTCACGGAGAACTCAGCTCCAAAAGACGAGCGACAAAGCAAACTTGATCTGGTTCCAGCGCCAGTGATCAGACAAGCCTCGTCAGCTGAGGTCAGCTGAGGTCAGTGCAACATGGACCCTGACATGGTCCAGTTTTTTCATGTCCAATGGTTAACCGGTTAACCGGTTAACCACGAACCTTTGCATGTGCCATGGACTGCCCAATACTGAGAAAGGCATTACCTTGTTTCCCACGTTTCCCCGTAAATTCTCAAGTGATGGATGCTACAGCGGTCGTTAGTCCGTCCAATTTTTGGGAACCCCGTGTGACACAGTGTGTATCCCTTGATGAGTAAAATGCAAATGTTATCAAGAAAAATGCAAATGCTTGCTGTGTGGTACTACTGAACAACATCAGAAAGGGAAACACTACAGTATAGGAGTATAGATCTGATATAGTACTATATTATTATGGTCTGGCGCTGTCTGCCTGCGTGCCGATCTCTGACTCTCTACCAGTCATGTATACACAAAATACACACGCACATACCTGTAAACTGAACGGTCCCAAATGAATGTCCACGGCATCTTTTGTACGCAAAAACACCCGTTTCAGAAAACAAACCAGAATCATCGAACAAATTCAAGCTATGGAATTCAGATGGCAATAATAATTTCATATTTCTACCCTGGTATTGCCAATACTTGTTGAAAAACATGGATATATAAATGCAATCAAACCGGTGGAAGTTGGGTTTCCAACAAGCAAATCAACACAAAACGCCAATTAAACGCCAAAAAAAATGTTTGCAGAAGGGGATCGTTGAAACCATAATTCCCTCTCAAACATCCACTTACTTGAGCAAGGGGCTTAAACATGACGGACCTGGAATCACTTTCTAAGTTTCGCTCCTGAATTCGATGCAATTCACATCATAGCTGCTAAACCCAGGGTGTGGTGGTGCAACCTGATGCGGTCGACTATATGAGGGGATTACAATAAACAAGAATTGCTGGAGAAAATGCAACCACAGTAAAAACAACATATAGCTGGTTGGTGGTTTTAACCGATTTTAACCATCTTGAAAAATATGAAAGTCAGTTGGGATGATGAAATTCCCAATATATGGAAAATAAAAGCCATGTTCCGAACCACCAACCAGAGGCATGTTGGTTCCAAACGAGCAAACAAATAAGTGACCTTTCGAGGAGATCGCCGGTTCCCCACCTCCCGTCGCCATGAAGTTCTCCAAATAGGACTGAGGCGCAGCCGTGGATGACGACGGAGGGGCTCTTTGACGTTAGTTGATGTTAGGCACTGTTCATGGATGTTAATGTTCATGGTTAACTCAATGCATGCGATTAGCCAATAATTTGATGGTTTATTAATGATGGTTAATGACAACAACTAACGATGGTCATGTATGATTGTTATCAATAACAAAAGCTTTGCATATCGACGATCATAGATGGATGGTTCATGGCAATTTAATATAATTTAATGATATTTAATGATGGTGCGGTTCATCTTCGCCATCTGCTGCGGTTCATCTTCGCCATCTGCCGTCTTCTCAGTGGGGTTCAGCCAAGTTGCCATCAAGGCTGCCTGTTCATCTTGCGTCTCGTTGTTCCTGGCCGCCATGGCCCATCTGCATGGCCAAATCCGCAATGGAAAATCCATGGATGTTTCCATACCAACATTTATATAAAATGATCCTGTGGATAAGGAAACAAATGACCATCAACGTTTTAGGGCACCTTTTTCGGAAAACCACATCTTGATCCTTCTACATGAACCGGTTTTGTTTATTGTTATAGTGCTGGCTTGATAATGGTGCTGGTTGAATTACCATGAGTGTTTACCGACCCCTATAATCATCCCATATATCTGATCGTTAAAACCTGATCAAACCGGCAAAAGAAAAAACTCTAATTCCATCTGGTTGATATTTTTAAGACTGTGTTCATGCTGGTTATCACACTAATGCCAAACAATAAGCAAGCGGGTTCTTTTGACTCCACTGTCGAATCCGAGCTTATTAAAAAATTGGCTATTTTCAGGGTCTATGTTTATTTACCAGAGGGTAATTCCATCTGGTTGATATTTTTAAGACCTTATTAAAACATATTAAAACCCACTGATGCTGAAAACTTACCCTTTTTTTCTGCAGCAAAAATCGCCTCATGGGACCAGTGAGGCAGAGCACCAACGCACCCAGCGAAACGCTCACCGTGGTGGCTAAGGCCACAGAGACGGTCCTGGAACCATCTGGAACGGTGGAGAGCTGCGGATTTCACCAAGGACATGTGGAGAATGGTGATGTTTATGGGAAACAATATGAAACAATCACTGGTTGGTGGTATACCTACCCCTCTGAAAAAATATGAAAGTCAGTTGGGATCATTATTCCCAAAATATGGAAAAATAAAAAATGTTCCAAACCACCAACCAGATCATGTACCAGAAGCAAATCCAAACCTAGACATGGGGGACTAAGCATGGAAAATGGGAGGGGCTTAGGAGGAACAAAAGGGATTTATCATGACATTTATTGGTCGACATAATAAATCCAAAGCCATAATCCATGCAAAATTTGACCATGAGTGGCTTTCTAGAACCATTCAAGTTTGGAGCTTCATGGCGTTGGGTTTACCCAAAAAGGGAGATTCACGAGACCGAAATGGCGACAAACAAAATAATAGGGATATGGTTGATATGGTTTCAAATATGTCGCTATATAAAATGACTATAGGCATATTTTATCTATACGTGATTTCTGCGATATTCTGGGTGACAACGAAGGGAGAAAAACATATGCTGTAAATATATATATATGAACCGGGAGGGGTTCATGCAATGGATAGCTTTTGGGACAAACTTACAGGAAACTTTTTGTACTGATACCTCTATAGGGTCATTTAACGGTTTGCCGCGGAAACTCACCATCTTGATATAATGAGTACATCATCTATAAATCGCTCATTTTCCATAACTTTGTTAAACTATCTACTGGAGGGTAAGAAAAAAATCATGCAAAGCTCCCCTTCAACCAGTCCAAGGTACGTGGGGTTCCATATTCCAAAGGTCTGAAATCATCCAGGAATCTTGACAGCTCAGTTACTACTGTAACGAATGGTGAACGGAGGAAGACTTCTGTCGGCACCAGATTCATTGTGCAAATAGCATAAAAGGGATGGTTACTCAAAGTTGAACCTGCCTAAGATTTTACATGGGGTCATAACCCTGTTGATTTTGAGGTTATCGAAAAAGAAAAGGCTCTTTGGACCCCAGCTTTGGCAAGTTAAAAGAGTTCAAAGAGCCTTAGAAGCTCCATTTTTGCTAATTTTACTCCTAAATACTCCTAAACCATCCAACTTGTTGGGTATCTCCAATTTCTAAATGGGAAACAATTTCTACACTTATTCATGTAAGTGGACTAGTTAGTACAGTAGCAGCACCAGGATAAAACGCTCTAACGTCTCCTCAAACAAAAGGGATTACAGCCCAGCAGAGGCTATTCCTCCGCAAACATCCGCAGGCCAATTAAACTAAAAATATGTCTGCAAAAAAAGACCACAAGTTTCTGACAGGGTTGACATATGTTGACGTATGTCGACGTGCATTTGCAAAATCATATCTATCACTTATGACTTATGCCTAAATTTGGATGGTCACCACTATCCAGAGATCGTGAGTCTCCTGAAAACTCCCCGGGCAAAGTTTTTTTTCACCAAGGAACCACCACGCAGTGAGGAGGCTGCAAACCAAGCTGGCGACATGCAGAAGAATTGTGAACCTCACGAGACTCACCCCACAACTCACCCTTGGCTCTTGAACTCACAACCTTGGCTCTTGAAAAGTGCCTAATTTTGTAGCACTACTATCAGCAATATATTGGTAAAGCAATCATAAACCATCGGACAATAATAACCATACATGAGTGCTATAAAGGCTATAAACCATTAAAAAAAAAACAGGTGGCCTATTATTGCTTTCTAATATTATAACACTATTGTGTGGTCCTGGAATCTGGAAGTACCATGTCCATGTTTGGACTGAAATTGAAATAATTCACCAACCGGAAATGAAATCATTTTGTGAGGCTTCCCCTTACTGAACATCACTGAAATGTTGAGGTCCTTCTGACGTCCTGCTAGTGACTAGTGATAATTCATGATAATTAACAATTTAATTGGGGGAACACACGTGAACTTCGACAGAAAGTGCCATTCAGGTTTGTCGACGGAAAGTCATGGTGCCCCTAATTTTCATGGATTTCCGCATTTCCACCTCCCATCCCGTCACCATCCAGGCCACCAGCAATAGCACTTGGAGACTCTCCGTTGCGCGGAGGATGTTTCCTCGAAATTCGAGGTCGCTTCCCAGACATTCAGGGACACCCAAGGTAAAGAACCCGTGAGGCGAAGAAGGATGCTGAGGATCAACAAGCAGCATCCTGGGGGATGATCTGGGGCTGGGGTGATCTTGGATGCTGGGCGCTTGCAATGTCAACCCTGGAGGTTGCTACCCTGGATTTTCAGTACCGCCTCAACTAGTGATCATCTGTTAATGCGAACCCGGGGTTTGAGAGATCAAGGTTTACAATATATGATGGTTGAGGCTCGAGGTAGCTGTGGCCCCAGTTAAGGTCCACCAGTTTTTACTATATGTTGTAAGTTGGCAGGTTAAAAATTCTTTACTCAACTGTTTGGTGAAAAGAAATGTTTCCCATCATGAAGTGCCATACAATAACATACAATAATAAATGTTATTCATATAATAAATGCCGATAAATAAACCATTTAATGAGGCGCCATGTGTAGTCCACGTTTGGGGCATTGCTCTATGATAGGATTGGTTGGGGGATAAGGCTCTTGGTCGACTAACTCTTGCAGAAATGGGAGGCAGGAAACTGTTCTGCAAACCTCTTGTCGTGAAATATCCCTTTTCCACATCACCAAACCATTGGGAGCATGATATCCCAACATCCATTGTGAATCATTCAAGGAATTCTCTGTTTGCCTAAAGTGGGACATTCACCAACCCCTGCTTGCAACAGTGAGCAGCCAAATATTGCCACGCTGGTGCGCAAGTAAAAAAATGTGTCAAACACACCACCAACCTACGTGGGGGCGCGTCCCAGTTAGTAAATAATTTATTGCCCATATCTAGTCCATATATCCATTAATTAGTGTAGCTGGCATTTTTCCTAAGATTATTACCCCAGGATCGTACATGGGATGCGCTTCCAAGTTATACATCAACCATCTGACTCAGGCTACAACTGGAAATGATTCACCCCGTCCAAGCATCTGGAAAGCAAAGGTGCGGGATTCTCCTGTTAGAGAAAGACCGCGGCAGGCCGTGACAGGTAAATGGGCATCATCATCATCATCATCATCATCATTGTCATTGTCATCATTGTCATTGTCAACATTGTCATCATCATGATCATCACCATCATCATCATCATCATCAGCGTCATTGGCATTGTCACCAGCAGCGTCGTCGTTGTCGTCGTCGTCGTCGCCGTCGTCGCCGGCGTGGTCGTCGTTGTCGTCGTCGTCGTCGTCGTCGTCGTCCTCGTCGTCGTCGTCGTCGTCCTCATCCTCGTCGTTGTCGGCGTCGTCGTCATCGTCATCGTCAACATCACCAACACCATCATCATCATCATCATCATCACCATCATCAAAATCATCATCATCATCATCAAAATCATCATCATCATCATTGCCATTGTTTTCGTCATTGTCATCATCATTGCAATCATCATCGTCATCATCATCATCATCATCATCACCATCACCATTGTCATCAGCATTGTCACCAGCGTCGTCGTTGTTGTCCTCCTCGCCGCCGTCGTCGTCGTCGTCGTCATCATCATCATCATCATCATCATCACCATTGTCATCAGCATTGTCACCAGCGTCGTCGTCGTCGTCGTCGTCGTTGCCGTTGTCATTGTCATCGCCAACTTAACCATCACCAGCATAATAATAATAATAATCATCATCATCATCATTGCCATCGCTTTCGTCATTGTCATCATCATTGTCATTATCACCATCATGGTCATCATCATCGTCGTCCTCGTCATCGTCATTGTCAACCTCACCATCACCATCACCATCATAATAATAATCATAATAAAAACAATAATCATCATCATCAAGATCCTCGTCATCATCAACATCATCATCATCATCATCATCGTCATCATCCTCATCATCCTCATCCTCATAATCCTCATCATCCTCATCATCCTCATCGTCCTCATCATCCTCATCATGATCGACTCATCATCTTCATGTTCATCATCCTCATCATTTTCATCACCCTCATCATCATCATCATAATCATCATCATCATCATCATCACCATCATCATCATCATCACCATCATCATCATTGTCATTGTCATCGTCATCGTCATCGTCATCATCATGCTCCTCCTCCTCATCATCATCATCACCATCATCCCCAGTCATCATGTTCATGTGACAACATCTAGTAGTATCTATGTTGGTGTGTAGATTATCATGGACAGTCAGAAATTCATTTGAACAACAAATGACACTACCAACTACCAACCAGGATCAGCGAATGGTATTGAATGATTGATTGTTTTTTCTTTGCCTGTGGCAAGTTTTCCTGCCACTGCCAGTGAGTTTCGTTTTTTTTTTTAGAAAATTGATTGGTTCGAAAGTTCGAAACTGGGGCAGCCCTGAAATCCAATTGTTTATAATCACTTCCCCCCTTGAACTTGTTATAGTATAATTTCATATAATTTCTATTTTGTTAAACAGTTATATTTGGGGGGCATTTGGACTGTAATTATGCCTCATCATCGCTGGTGAATCATTAGGGTTTCTATGAACATTTCCATGAATTGAGGGTAATTATACCCCACGTTCTTGAGACAAACCGATCCTCCGATAATCAAACATGGCAATGGAAAATCCATGAAAATCCCTGAAAGTGATGATTCTCCTATTAATCAATGGCCACTTTATAGAGGATTTCCCAGCCAGCCATGATTGATTAATGAAGGGTAAATGATTCGAGGACTGAAGGCTGCCGAGGGACGTCCCCGTCTTCAGTGGTTGGCCTGCCGTGTTCAACCGCTTCATCTTCCACATCTTCCACGCTGTAGCGAAAGAAAAACATAAACTTGCCATACATATCCATAAAACATTTTTCCCAGCATTTTTGAATAACGCCACTTTTGCTACAGCACCAGGCAGTTACATCCTGTCATATCCTGACCATTCCTGACCCATGTCGCGGCACATGGGGGAGCAAGTCGTGTTTGTCTTGGTCTTGGGCATCAGCTCCGTTGCGCGATTTTTGAAGAGCGCCGACATGGACATTTCGCTGTCAGGATCTACCTGGCAGGCTGATCGCAATGGGTTGGTGGTATACCTACCCCTCTGAAAAATATGAGCCAATGGGAAGGATGACATCCCATATATTATGAAACCACCAACCAGCAATAAGTAGCAATAACTAGAACAGGACATCTGGGATGTTTGATGATTTTTGTCCAAAAAACATACAACAAGGACCATTCATAGCCGTTTAACAAAAGTAAGAGTGTAAATGGTGATTTAAGCGCTTCGAATTGGAACAAAACATGACAAAGCCAGCAACAAGGCTTTGATTTTTGCTAGTGGCCAATGTTTGACCAGCATCATGAATTGCAAATACTTGAGGAGAAACAAACTCAAGCATGATCATTCTGGAATATCTAAGAATTGCCGAATTCTGCACTTAGGAAGTGAAACATATACAACTATCAAATTCTGCCGGTCATTTTATGTCGCTTTGGTCATTTGGAGATTTCCCAGGCCCTGGGGTACCTGGGGTACCTGGTACCTGGTCCGTCCAGGTGAAACATGGTGAAACCAAGGCCATGCGCCTTGCTTCTCAAATCACTGAACTCCAACCTGCCAGGGCGTTCCGATTTTGTCCCGCACAGGTTTTTCGAGGTTTTTTTGTTGTGTTCCTATCGTAGTAGTTGAAAGGTATACGAGGTATCTGGGTAAATTACCAGAAGTCGCTAAAGAGGCAAGATTGGGACAAGATCCAGTGAGGTCGTTAGAACGCCCCTTCGCCCCTTCCAATCCCGGGACGTTCTATGCCAGAGCCGTGGACGGCACCTAGTTGGGTCATGTTAAGGGTAAATGGTGATTATTTAATCCAGTCACATGACATCATTGGGCACATGCTATGATAATATATTGTGCATCAACATGCACAAACCCTGGATTGTTTCCAACAAAGTTGCCCACGGTGGAGGAATGCGTCCTCATGTTACTTCCGTCCATTTCACCTTGGCACCCTCAGCATCCCAAGAAATTACATAATCACATATAATCACACTTATTAAATCGCCAGTCTTTTAAGGGTTTTGGATGTGCAGTAATGTCAATTCATTTCATGGTTTTTCATAGAGGGCACCTCTTCAGTTTTAGCTCTTCAAAATCTTCTCTGCTTGGTGGTTTCAACCCCTCTGAAAAATAATTATGAAAGTCCGTTGGAATGATTATTCCCAAATATTATGGAAAAATAAAAGCCATGTTCCAAACCACCAACCAGTTCTCTTCCGAGCAGCCCTCCCCTGAGAGCTTTTGGCTCATCCGAAGGCTCTTGAGGCTTCACCGAGAACTTCCCAGCAAAGTGCCTTGTGGCGAGGGCGACCAAGGAGCCCTGGCTGATCCATATCTAAGCATATCTGGATGACATATGTTTCACATATGTTTCACTAATTAACAAAACTTTGTCTGAAAAATTGCATCTTGTAATCAATCCCGAACATGATTCTTGTTCTTGTAAATTCTTGCCGTTTTCCGGCCAGAAAACCAACCCGCAATAATTCAATCTCATGCCCCTGTCAAGCTGCAGGAAGGAGTTGTTGCGGGAAGCGGGGGGCGTGAGTTTCGAGGAGAGACTGCGGGAGGCGCTCCTTGGCTCTTCGTAGGACGGAGCTGAAACAAGACATGGGGATGAACGGGATGGGGATAGCACTGGGAAAAACAAAACAACAATAATTATGAATGGTGATATATGATATATATATATATAATATATATATATATATAATATATATATAATATGTATGTGTGTGTGATGAAATGGATTATATGTGAATATATATATATATATTCCAAATCAAGTTCCGAGATGTTCCGAGTCGTGGATGACTTCACAAATCCATGGAATCCATGGACAATGCTTTCCATGTCGGTGGAAAACATGGAGAACCGTGGTGAAATCCATGCTGTGAAAATGAGGATCTACCACCATGATAGTGCTGTAGCCTTGAAACAAATATGGGTGAAAGCCCGATGATATCGTTACTCTTGGAACCGGACTTGTGAATTGTCTCCACAGCTGCCGCGCTGTGGCCATGCACCAAAATTTAGAAAGTTATTTATCTGCTAGACGTGCTGAAGCGATCAAAGATATCAAAGTTTCAAGCGTTATCAATCATCCTCGAAACATGTAAGAACATGTAAGAACATCATCAGGAAAAGGAGTGTGTTGCAAGAATTGGCAACGTTGCCACTAGTTGACGTAGGTCAATTCACAACTTCCAAAGTAGCTGATCCCTTAGTACCTGGTAAAATCATTGAACCAACCATCAACCTCCAAGAGAATCAACACGTGGATTCATCTGTTGCATGGCCAATTTTTGGACTTCAATCTCCATGTTTTGCCAGTTTCCCCACTTTTACCACTATCATCTGCTCGAAATGTTCCCCAAGTTTGGCGAAGTCAACGGCCATTGGTGGCCCACACCGAGCTTCTCGAAGATCTTGCGGGTTAAACCCCGGCGAAGAATGTTGCCATCCACGCCTCGGCGCTGCGACAATTCAACCACCCGTGACCATTTTGTTTTGTAAATGAACCGTAACATAAACAATCGAGTAATACAGTATCACATAATATGACACAACATCATACAATACAATACAGTACAGTACAATATATATAATATAACAAATTATAATGCATTGCATATTGTAATATATATATATGAGTATGTATATATATATATACATGTATGTGCGTGTGAACCATGTTGAACCACCAGCCAGAAATACAATATGACCAACAAGTCAAGCAAACATGATGCGGAACTACACGTAACTCCAGTGTTTCCTGAATTTGGAAAACATTGTACAGCATTGTAAGATCATATAATATCATTGTATGACTATTGCATCTGGCGCATCATATCTTGATTACAATATGCCTTGAGCCAGGGAATAAGATGGAATAAGGTTTTCCCTCGCAAAGGAACCAACTTCAGCCGGCACAACATGGAAGGGATGGCGTCTGTCATCCGCCATGTAGGATTGTAACACCTACCCGACAGGACCTGACTGATTATCCCAAGGAGGAATGGCAAGAACAGGAGATTTCCAAGTGACGAACCATCTTGACACACCATGTAAATATGATGGGCAAACCAATTGATCCGGCAGTTCTCAATGTTTGGGACATTTTGATACATTTTGGGTAGTTCCTCAATGTTGGGGCCCACTCATTGTGGTGTCATTTAAGGTCCTGATTTTCATGGGCCAGAACGCCCACCAACATTGGGTAGTAAATCAGGAAATCCGATGAAACGCCATCTATTGAATCTATTTGATGGTGTCCCCAGTAATTATCAGCTATCGTTGTGGGGCTTGCTCGGCCATGAGGGAAAGAGATACCCTTCAAACCCTCCCAATGAAGAGACACATGCGTCAATCTGCCGAAAAGAATTCCTCAGCACAAAAGATGAGGGGTTTAGCGGCTCAAGAACCGCTGGCCGGGATTGAAAATAACAATATATACATATATAATTATATATATATACAATTTTTGTAATTTATATATATATACCATATTTGAAAGCCACTCTGTAGTTACTATTTGCCCAACTAGTATTCATGGGGATCCAACCAATATGGTCAATATCAGGCACCACGCAACATGACATGGGTGAATTACTATGGCCTTACAATGGAAATTGATGTACAGTAAATTGCATGTTGCAACCTTGTTCATTGCAGGTTTGCCCATACCGGGCCCATACCTGTGGTATTTGCGGACCGGCATTTTGACACATCAGAAGGCTCTGGGCTTCAACTTCCAGATTCCATGACAGAACTTTTGCAGAATGAAACACAGACTCTCTGAATCCGGGCTGAAATGAGTTGAGCTACGTTGAGTTTCACTAATTTTTTGTTTTTGCTGTTTCGCTAGAGGAATCTCCAGATGCCCCCCTTGGCCCCACAGCAAGGCTCAATGATTTGCTGGCGTTGGGCGATTTATCTCCTTGAACATGGGACAGCAAGCCTCAGCGCAGCTGGGCAGCAGCTCAAACCTGGAAGCTACAGGAACAAACTTGGTCTGTAGCTCAAAAAGGATAGAACAGTCATTCATTCAAATAATGTTAGTATGCCACTATTTAAAAGGGATTGATTATACCGCCGGACTGAAAGTTAGAATGACGCGCCTGCCACCAAAAAAAATCCATTGAAAGTTAGAATGCCCCCCCGAAAATTGTCTTAAAAATTCTACTAATAAAAATGTTCAAAAATTGTTTGATCAAACTTGCCTACCTGTTGTGCCGGGGCCACCAAACCTTTCTCTTTTTGTAGGGTTAGAATGCCTCCGCAGCATATGCCTCCAAAACATCTGAATTC
>Ga0126342_10013319_pt1:12500-14584 | contig 14584 bp, 9 predicted proteins | sample Cyp1metagenome_FD_92528 | JGI IMG/M metagenome (GOLD analysis project Ga0126342, IMG submission 92528) | Coral microbial communities from Lord Howe Island, Old Settlement Bay, Australia - Cyphastrea 1 metagenome | ecosystem: Host-associated > Invertebrates > Cnidaria > Coral ... | reverse complement strand
TATATATACATATATATATATATACATATATATATATATACATATATATATATATATATATACATATATATATACATATATATATATATACATATGTGTGTGTTATAAATCTTCTCCAATCCAGTCCTTGGTTTGAACCTCCTGAGGTCCTGCCCTTGACACCTTCAAGGTGACTTTCTGAGGCCTCAAAGCCTTCACCACCACCTCTTGACGCTTGGGTGAGGTGCTGGCGTCCAACATCTTGGCGTCCTGGGTTTCCTTGCGGCCCTTCATGCCCTCGGGTGCTAGGTGATCCGCAGGTGATCCGTAGGTGATCCGAAGCGATCCGAGAAACAAAAAAAACATTGGAACATGCAGAAATCTCAGTGTAACGCTGTGAAAAGCAAGACATCGAAGGAGTGGATTGGTATGGATTGGTGCTGCTAATATGTACATCAGCTTACTCCATACATGATGATACCATTCATCAATAAGAAGGTAGACAGGACATGTGTTCCTCCGTTTGCATCTCCGAAAACATCACAACGATCAATCCTGGCTGGCCGTTTCGTATCCATATGTTTCTCCCCATATGCTTGGTATGGGGTAGAAATGGGTGAAGAACCACTTTATAATACAGCAACAACCAGCAGCATCTGCTCAGATACCAACAAGCTCGGCTGGTAGTTGTCAAATCCATGGATGGTGCTGAAAGAAGCGTTGCTGGCGGCAGTTTTCTGGCTAGAACTGCCAGGCTCCTGAATCTCTCTGAGCGGCAGGACATGCATTTTTTAAAGGTAGGATTATGTGATATGTAGGATTAGGTGGTATGCATGTATGATCATGTAACATGCATGATTCATATGATTCTGTATGTGATATGCGTATCCGATCCCTCCAGTGACCCTTAAATTCAGTGAAGCATCACCAGCACTGGAGCTCCGGCGGCTGGGCGACTTGGCCGATTCAGAATCCAGCAGTGCTGTCCTCTCAAGCTCCGTCTTCGCAGCCGTCGCAGCCACCTGTTGGATCCGCAAATCTGGAGATTTCTGCAGCTGTTCCGACCACTCCAGCAGTTTGGGCCCAAGGGTGTGCAGCAAAATCATGCCCGTCACTGAGTAGCAGAGGATATACAACTGAGCCGCTGTGAAGATGTAACTGCACACCAGAGATGCCCCAAAGAAGTGCAGCTCCTTGGGTTTGCCGCCCAAGGCACCTTGGATGGTAGCCCTTGGCAGGGTGCAGAGGAAGCAAAACATCGTGTCGGGCAGGATGCTCCGAGGCCGTTCTCGGCTGTGGCACGTGATCAGGATGCCCAGAGCCACACCCAGCAGGCGCCAGACCAAGCCAACCAGCATCACGGGAAGAATGTGCCCCAACTGTGGCAAGAGATCTGGGGTGATCTTGCTCCCCAGCATACTGAAGAGAAAGATCTGGCCAAAGGTCCATACGTCTCGAAGCGCAATTTCGATTTTCTGCAGGATCTCATGATCTGAAATCTTGGCGAAGCAGGCTCCTGTCAGTTTGGTGCCATCCTACTACTGGGCCATCCTCTGGCAACTTGGATTGCATTTCAAGGTCAACAAATGTTCCTACTCTCCAACTGTCTCCATGTTGATCTGTTAATCTTGCTAGGTCAGGTCCCATAAGTACGCTTCTTGAACTATTATTACCCACAGACGCCGTGTGTTGCCCAGACATTAACATTGAGGATGTCGTGTTGTTGAATAAGATAGGAGAGATTGCAGAAAATACGGCGTATACACAGAGTTTTCTGGTTTAGGTTTTGGATTTTTGGGTTTTGGATTTGGGTTTAGGGCTCGTCGTCTGGGAAATCTCAAAACACTGGCCCCGCGCAAGTGTTTGAGCATGTTGAAGGATAATGCTTAAACGCCATGTAAACTTTCCGGGCAACACGCAGCGCCTGGCCGCATTATTATGCTGGCCTTTCAAAAACCACCACAAAAACACACCCACCTCGCCTGTCACGATCACCAAGAGCTCGGGTTGAAACATGGACCCCTTTGCAAAACCCATTGGCACCAGCTCGTGGCCCTCATCCCCCTGGCCCAGGGCAAAAGCCCACAAGGTGGTGGCAAGCAGCA
>Ga0126342_10013319_pt1:0-7500 | contig 14584 bp, 9 predicted proteins | sample Cyp1metagenome_FD_92528 | JGI IMG/M metagenome (GOLD analysis project Ga0126342, IMG submission 92528) | Coral microbial communities from Lord Howe Island, Old Settlement Bay, Australia - Cyphastrea 1 metagenome | ecosystem: Host-associated > Invertebrates > Cnidaria > Coral ... | reverse complement strand
CGAAATCCAATTTTTGGCAATATTTTAATTGCGTTATATAAAGAAGATTTTGAGATCGGAAAAAATAGTTTTTATTATTAAGGATTTTAATCTAATATTAGGGGGAAGCTTCGAAATCCAATTTTTGGCAATATTTTAATTGCGTTATATAAAGAAAATTAATTGATTTTGAGATCGGAAAAAATAGTTTTTGTTAGTAAGGATTTTAATCTAATATTAGGGGGAAGCTTCGAAATCCAATTTTTGGCAATATTTTATAACATGCCAGTTGGTGGGGATCACTCGAAGCAACGAGTGATGCAAATACAAGTTTGCGGATCAATTGGTAAACCCAAACAATTGGGGCGTCCTGAGTTTTGCGACCTTGAGTCCGTTCGAATTGAAGTTCAAGTTGGCCTGGTTTCAAAAGGAGGGGCCTTCACTTCTGATTTGGGTCACAGCAAAGGACATGGCTGAAATACATCCAGATCATCTGTACAGTAAATGCATGGTGGAAATAGAGGGCTCCTTCATAGAATAGCCAGCGAAAAAAATTGAAAACCATTTTCCTGAAAATGTATGAGCATGGCTGAAAATATTCAATAATTGCATTGAAATAGCATAGATTTCCATAGTTCTCCCTTCACATTGTATTTCTTTCACAAACAAAAACTCCTCTTAGCACCTCCCATGGACCCTCTTCGTCAGGCAAACCTGACCAGGCTGTTCCAGCTGTTTCAATATGCATTGAAGGTCAGTCACGCCTAAAATGAGTGTGGAAATAACAATGTCAATGGGGAAAATCCATGAACATGATGATCAACCGATGGTGGCTGTTGGGTCAATCGATGTCGATCCTTTTGAACCCCCGTCATGCCCCTGGCTGATGCAAGTTGGGAGATATTGAGAGCCAACAGTACCTTTAATGTTGGATAGCGAATGCAAATGGACCCACAGAATTTGGGACTTCAGAAACTGAAGTTGGTTTTTGACAGTGGTTCTTGTGTTTTTCAAAATAATTAGTTGTACATATATGACATTATATATGTGTATATGTATATATATATATATGTATAAAATTATAATATTATATATATATTATTGAATTGGCAGTCAGTATATGTTAATCATTATGTTTTGCAATGTTTTGCCATATGTTCCGGCATCCCAGTGTCACTGAGGACTTCACTCAAGCGTCGGTTCGGGTTCGACTCCCAGTCCACCTTGAAACTGGGCCAACGTTTCACTTGTAATAGTAAATCTGCGCTCACTTGTGCCAGCAAACCAATACTTTCTTGGGGGTGACCCCCCTGCCTAGTCAGAAAACATGTATTGCTGCCGGGTTGATAAAGTACTTATTTCATCTTATTTCCATGCACAGAGCCACTAGTATCAACGTACATGGACCATGGATAATATGTGAATCGCTGGCATGAATAATATATGATTTGAAGAAGAAAAATTGTCCCTATTACTATTTGAAACCACCAACTAGTAGCAGCACAACTCTGGTTGGTGATATCCACTTTGTAAGAGACAAAACAGTCAAACCACATGTGTGTTGGATATGAATCACCCAGCAATATTGCCATTAAACATTGGCGTATCCCCATTTCTACCCCCTTTAAAATAGCCACAAAATGGTGAGATTGAAAAACATCAACCAATGCTGTTCAACGATCAATGACAATCCATCCTCCACCCGAGGGCGTTTGGCCCTAGGGCCAGGGTTCCAAAGGTTCGCAGAACTGGGTGTAGCACCATGTTTCCCCAACTGATCAGTAAACCCCAAGAAGATAGAACGGCGATTTATTAGCAATTATGTTTAAATAGGAATTCTCCAGATTCGATCTTACTGGAGTTGCGGCTACAATGTCCTGTCTTGAATCTTGACAACCTTGGGGGTAGCCTAATCTTCCCACTCCCCTGTATCTTGACTAATTGCTGGCAACCTTGCCAAAGGGTGATCTAGGATCCCACACGTCAGAGGAAAGCCGAACAATGACGGCTTTGAACTCTACGTCCCCTGAGACAATCCAGCACTGACGGGAAACAGCAACAAGAAGTCCATAAATAGAATGTTTAGCAAACCTGCGACGAATCCGTTGCGAAACATATTTGCTAACTATCATTTCTGTGGCTTGCTAGGAGCTACAGGAGGTTGTTCCCCATGCAGTTTTTTTTGTAAACCTGGATCATGATGGGGAAAAATCCAAGACCTCCGAACTACACACCAAGCTAACAGAAGGTACGAAGGTACAAGCTTCTCGCCATTCGGAAAGATTGAAACAAATGATGGCTATATTACATAGAGTTTCATGATGGTTGGAGCATGCTCAAGCGAATAGTGAAAGGATAATTTTGACAACATTACATTACACAATTGTAGTACGAAAAGTATCAGTTGCCATGTATCATGTATACCCATGAATTAGCCGGTTCTTGATTCTTAACCATCTCAAACCATGACAGACCAAAACCACCATATACATGTTCGCTGGTTCAATCATCAATTGCCACTGATTCAAGACTATATAACTTCTTGCTGGTTCAGCCCGCAGTTTTCATGGTAAAGTGACATACCAATTTTTATTTTCTTCTGGTGTGAAATGTCCATTTCTGTTGGTGAATTGATTTCTGTCGCTTGGATCAGACCCCATTTTTTCCTTTGGTTTACCACCACTTGAGAAGGGGTGACACGAAAGGTAGTTGTGTCACAGGGGACGCGGGGGATCACTCAGTGCGAAAGCCGAGCGGAGGACATGGGGGGGGGCATGGAACTGGACATTCAGAGCAGAGCGGAGATATCTGGATCCGAAAAGAGAGCACCCCACGATGTCCATGGTTGCTCATCACTTATATAGTCCATTTTTAAATAGCCATTTGGAGGTATACGTTGTCTGACACACACATCGTGCGGGGAAAAAAAAACTCGGTCAGTGTTAGCACAAACTCCAATGTGTCTTTTTGCGGTACCTATGGATGCTCGAACCTGTCACTTTCATCGCACCGTTGGGTACGGGGCAAATGGATGTCGAAAAATCCGACTTGCAAGTCGAATGATGATGATGATGAGGATGATGATGATGATGATGATGAGGATGATGACGATGATGCTGATGATTTACCCCCACGTAGATAGAAAAGTAATTCCACTGTGCATATATACCTATTGGAATGTGTAACATGTGTAGTGCATGCATGTATTACGCCATAATTGTTTTCGTATGTGAAAGGCCGCATGCCTCTCACAGAACCCGCAGCCATTCACAACATTTAGGCATGGTCAAAATCCTGTACTGCACCTGCAGGATCCGATGCGCACCGTTCAACAACGACGACCGCCCTGACCTCATCCCAGCGTTTGGTGTCCCGGGCCGTGGCTGAATGGGCCGGGCCTCAACTCCAGGACCCGAGGGGATGCTGCCTGTGAAGGTGTTTAGGATTAGCGCTTTGCTGTGAAAGGATCCATTTCCAAAGCCAGGCTTTGCAGTTCAAACATCATAAGGTATTCATAACCGACTCATCCGCGGCATCATGAGATGGAAAATCGAACTGTTTCGCATCCCTCCGCCCGCTCCGGATGGGTGCATATCCATCCCTCAGGTGGGCGCAGCATAGCCATCTCTGGATCAGGTTTAACATCTACCCACACCCAACCGTCTTTACATATGCCGCTTATCCATACCTATCGGACCCCTGAACTGGACTGAACTGGATTTATCTCGGAAACGTTCGAATTGGCCTTCCATCTGCAGTAGTTAGGTCGTCCGCGTTTCTGTTTCACCCTCTCCATGTGCTGCTGAAAGATGAAACTTTGCAGGCCGCTTGACTGATACTTTCTGGTGTGCGCGTGTGATGATAGTTGAGGATAGTTTGGTGGTGTTTATTAAACTTTGATCCAAAACCTGTCGCTTTTGAGTGCCCAAACCGTAGCCACCCGCGACTCGAGCTGCCTGAACTCCACACCTGCTGCGTCCCGAGCTCAGAGCAGCTGCTGGTTTGGCAGCGCACATCGCCTGACTGAGGCACCAGTAGCACCGGTGAGCGTTGAGGTGGCAAAATGCGGCAAGGTGATGGATAGCTGGACAAAAACTTGGCACAAATCTCCTGCAACTACCTCTGGAACGCAATAAACATGACAGACATCTACTGGACTTCATACAATGTTCATGCCTATTGCCCATTTGCATTCATCTGCTCTGTACATCAAAGCAGGGTGCGTACATGTGTATGAATGCATTGGTCTATGAATAGATGCATGGCTGTGTCACAAGTAGAGACAATTACACTCAAATGACCTCAGTCACCATCAGCTGCGCCAATCCGGTTGGAACTCATCCCGCCCCATCCCACCTGGGAGTTTCGCGTCTCTGAAGGCCTGGTCACCGCCACGTGACTCGTTGGCATTGGTGATGGGTGGTGATGTGGCGCGGCAAATCTTGAAAACGGTCCCTCGTCAGGTCATCTGGGCAGGTCTCTGCCACACATTGAACCCATCCCTCCGTGGGAAGGTGCACCGGTCCAAATGATAAAATGAGATATAATGGAATGGGTCAATTCTGCGATGTTCACATTGCAGCAGTTCCCCTGCAACTCGCAACAGCTGTCCGATGCGGCTCCTTGTCACTGACCTCCCCATCCCGCCTGCGAGCCTCGCGTCTCTGGAGGCCTGGTCACCGATCAGGTCACTATCATGTGAATTGTTGACAGGGAAGGAAGTGGTAGCATGGTGATGGCGTGGCAACATCTTTGAAAATAAATGGTCATATCACAATGCGGTGAAATCTGAAACAAGAACTGCCCTGTTTCAAGAAAAATGATCCAAAAACAAAGCGACTGAAACTGAGCACCGGCAGCAGCACCAATTGAACTCCGGCCATGCAGTTGCAGATTGAAACCCGGCCTTGAGGCTAGAGGACCTTTCAGCCCGGATGACTCTTGAGCCACGGCTGCAACTGCCATCAGTGGAAACAAGTTCCTGCCGAGTAGTCAATCTGTCTATTGATCCGCCTGATTGAATACAAACTGCGACTGGGCCCTCGGAAACCGCAGTGAAGTACCTAATCACAGAAGATAGCATCTAACATCCACCATGTTTCATATCAATGCAACGTTCCAAAGGCCGCCCTCAGACTGAGGTTTGAAATTTTCAAGCAGCAACCGAAAACATGCAATGCCATTTTCATGATGCGTGACTCAGCATGACCTTGTTGATTTTGAACGCGTGTAACTAGATGGCTTGGAAAGGCTGAAACAAAGAAAGACGAACCGCCCACAGACCGCACTAAGGATGCCTCCCATTTTCATATCCCGCTGCAATCAGGGCAAAAAAACCAAGATCTCATTCACCTCGCAGGGCCAACCCGTTCATGCTTTGCAGTGTGTGGAACTTGCCCGGTGTCCCGCAGAGGGCATTTATCGCAAAAGGCATGTTTGACTCGTCGAGCACTGAGATCCGCACGCCGCCAGCAAATCTGGCGAATCTCGTCACCCAGCCTGGTCAGCAGCAGACCAGGATTTCTAGGTTGGCGAAAGTGATTCCCCAACTGCGGTGCCACAAATCCCAACTAAACAGCCAGCCGGAGATCCTCAGCTACACCCCTGGGACCTTGAGGGTTGCAGTGCAGACCCTGAAACTGGGGTCTAGTATGGAAAGACTCAAGAGTTCGTGGTACATTTTTTCTGGCATTGCAGACCTTTTGCCTGAAATGGACTGCAAGGTCTAAAGGGAAGTTCAAAGGACATCATTTTTCCATATGTCCTATGAATCTCCTGTGAAGGCCCTGTTTACTTGAACAGCCTGCGCAAGTTCTGCGCATTCACTTCGAATGGCAGGGTCTGCGGTGAAATCTTACAAGCTACACTGCATCCACAAAACAGTGATGCCAGCACCATACCACTGAACACCACAGAACCTGGGACAAAACACACGAAATGATGAAACAAGGCCATTCACCTACTGAGAAACTTGAGAAAGGTCGTCACATGTTCTCACATAATTCTACTATAAAGAACGCTTAATGGAGTTATACCTGCATCTTCACAAGGGCAAAATTTTCCGCCTTTTCTGAAAAGCCTTTTGAGCATTCCTATTATTGGCAAATATCATGCGAAACATTGCCTAAATGTACGCCTAGAACCGTCTTTAATGAGTTTGTAGTGAAATCCTCAAAGGCGCATTTTTCGGTCATACAGGCGTCAATTTCCGTGATACGGGCGTATTTTTTCCGTACTTCGAAACGATATCATTTTCGCCGCGTGATGTTCATAGATCATGCCTAATCTCGCTTTGCGTCCAAAAGGCGTAAATTTGGGTCAAAGGCGTAAATCCTGGGAAGAGGCAAAAATTTCAGCCTGAATGGATTCGGGCAGAAACTAAGGCCTGAGGAAGATCTAGGTATAGACATAAAAATAAGGAACAGATTTTTCAACACATTTTTGTGCGTGAATGTTTGTTACAACAGAGGGTCTGGAACAATGTTCCCCAAGCATGACCTGAATGCAGCGACAGCACAGGACGATCATAATCTTAGACCTCTGGCCCAATGACAATCCTGAATTCAATCCTCGGACAACTGGAGAAAAAACAACAATCAGTGTCCCCACCCAGCAAGGTCTGGAATCATGTTCCACATGACCTGAATGAAGTAACAATGACCAAGGACGATCATAAACTACGACTTTTGACAAATGCTGCGCACATGCTGAACGCAAAAACATGTCACAGTCAATCTACGGCAACAGTGGCAGGAAGGAAAGCAGTCTCAAAAGAAACATTTTCGCAAGACATCAGCTTCAAAATGTGGCTAAAGCATACATGAAACAAAACTTCCGCAATATGAACATGGACTGTACCTTACCTTCTACAACACATACACGTAGCACACACAGAACATACAAAAACATACCCAAACATGCCTGCATAACATGTAGCAACCGCAAGGGTCTACAATGCAAGCGTGCTCAGGGTCTACAATGTCAGGACCACCCACCTCAAACCCTTGGATCATCATAGCAGCCACAAACCATTCAAATGGTACACTTTGTGGTAATTACTTTATGTACCCAATGCGGTGGTACAGTTCGACCTGTGTTCATCAATATGTGATGTTAAATGTGTCATGCATGTGTCATGCACGAACGCGCGTACTAATTATAATGTGTATACGTACTTTGCATGTACGATGTGAATGCATCATCTATGTAAGCGTGTGTGTGTGTGTGTGACCGTGCAGTTCCTTGCAGCCATCAACCAAACAAGCCCTCAAAAACTTGACCCTGTCGGCCTGGAACTCCTGCAACTCCCAATCGCCTCCAGGAGACACTGCGAAGGGGCTGTTGCGTGAAGAGACGCACAAGGCATGTGACGAGAGTTCACTTGGGGGGGGCATGGACCTGGACATTCAGAGCAGAGCGGAGATATCTGGATCCGAAAAGAGAGCACCCCACGATGTCCATGGTTGCTCATCACTTAGTCCATTTTTAAATAGCCATTTGGAGGTATACATTGTCAGACAC
>Ga0126342_10013318_pt1 | contig 14585 bp, 17 predicted proteins | sample Cyp1metagenome_FD_92528 | JGI IMG/M metagenome (GOLD analysis project Ga0126342, IMG submission 92528) | Coral microbial communities from Lord Howe Island, Old Settlement Bay, Australia - Cyphastrea 1 metagenome | ecosystem: Host-associated > Invertebrates > Cnidaria > Coral ... | reverse complement strand
TCACGGTCAGTTTTTCTGCATTTGCTGGCCCGGTAGCCCAGTTTCACTTTTTCCCCAGGAATTGGACGTAAACGACTTCCATGTAAACCGACAGGTTTTTCCATCCTGACTTCCACGGTAAAATGACCCGGTGTATACTATAAATGAGGAATTTTCCATTACAATGTTTGATCAATTACCTCAGGGTAAACCTCATCTCGGCAATAAAAAATAATGATATACCCAACCTAAAACTGAACCCAGGCTGGGGATGGTTCCCTTTATTCAACTGAACTTTCATGTGTCTCAACCATTGGCAAGGGTTTTTAGGGACAACAACTTTGATCCAAATTCTTGCTGGTGGAATCTCCCTTTGTTCCAAATACACTTTCTTTTGATTTGCCGTCGTACTTCTCCAAAACCTTGCCTTTGAATCATCCACGACTCATCCCAGAACCATCCAGAACCGCACTTCCAGCTGCTTTTCAGATCACCTGCCAGGCGTGCGATCTGCCGTCGGTGGCGCTGCGTAGGGCGCGATATAGGGCCCGTAACGGTGAAACGAGGAGCGGGGAGCAGGGGAGCAGAGCAGGGCCCACAAGCTCTGGTACAATGTGGGGCCCCAATTGCGGTTTCCGTTGGCTATCTCACCGGCTTTAGAACATGAGTATAATGGATGATTATGGATGATATCCATAGATTGAACATAGACCACCACAACTGATGGACCGCACATTGTATGATCTTCTACCCATTCTTAGTCTACTCAAGCTAGGATTGAACTCATTGAATTCTGTCTGGGTCTGGACGACTGCTCACCCTAGTTGGTCTGCTTTCAGAAAGCGCCGCCGGTTGGGTGTCGAGCCAACTTCTGATAGTAGCTATAGCGGCTACAGGGGATGGCTTGATGGTCCATGTAGTTCCATGATTTACCTATAAAAAATGGTGATTTACTATATAGCAATGAAATTACCAGAGGGTCTATATATCCCCAGACTTGTTGAACGTCAACCCTGGGACTACAATCCCAGGATTGACCCTTTGAAACCACCACTCCGTCGATAAATGCCGGTCGACACGGATGCTGGGTTTTTGCACCGGAGCTGATTGGTGGTGAGAGTGGCTGCCTTTGGAATGTCTGCATTTGTTGAAAAATATACCCCAAACTTAATGGTTTATCATCAGTATATATATATTATTAAATAATTAATAATCTCCCTTGAAATTGCCATGTTGGGAGCTTCCACCATTTTCAAACACACCCACATATATCTTAAATTTCCAAGTTGGTTCTAACTACAGTATATGCACTGAAATATCACGAAGATATCACCATTTTGACTGAAAATCAATGTTATTAACTTGCAATCGCTTACATAGCTAGATCCAGCAAACGTGGAGTGGGATCCTTAGACCCCACATTGACATTGCGTAGTAGGGGAGGAGCCCATACCGACACGTGACGTACCGCATGCAGACGAGCAATGTCCACCGGTCCAGCTTTTTTTGGGCTCCCCGGATTCCAAGAAAATCCCTACAACGTGGCCTTCCCAGATATAAGGTTGTTGGCAAAAAACTTTTAGCTATCGTTATATAAGTTATAAGTAACACAAACTACATTTTCTTGATATTGGAGTTGCAAACCAACTGAACGCTATCTTGATTATCTTGGGGGCCATTGGGGGCCCCACATTGTACTAGTAGGAAAACAAATCGTTGATTATGGGGAGGGCTTACCGTTGGTGACCATTCTAGAACAAATGGTTCATTGAGGGTTGCCGCCCATCTATGAATCAAACAGCGAGTGAGACTAGCTGGTTTTGGTCGACAGAATCAAGGTAAGCGGTAAGCCAAGTAAGCTCATAGCTCCAATGGTCTTCTGTTTCCTTTTCTTAATGGTAAGGGTTCCATCAATCTAGGCTGGCGATAGACACGCCTAGACACGCCCATTATGCCTGATGTTGTTTCCATGTTTGTCAAGCCCGGAATTTATTGGAGAGCTGGATGGTCTTCCTGCCGTTTCCCAAACCACCCGTCCACGGGTTTCCGATGACGCAGTTATGTACTTTGGACACAGAGATAGAGAGAGAGAGAGAATGTATGACATGACATAACCAGACATGACATGAAAACTATACACATGACATCACGCAAAAAAATGGATGGATATGGGATAGTATGCAAGTCTGAGGAGGATTAATGGCCCAAACCGCAGGGCATTGCTCTGACCAAAAAGACCTGCCATGGCCCACAGTAAGGAACGCTCCAGGAGCTACAAATCGTATTTTGCTCCGTACGTATCCATGTGGATGACGTCATTGGCCAGGTAGCCCTTAAATTTGAGTGTCTAGTTTGACCATGTGCTTGTTTGCTTTTCTTTTCAATCAATCTTCAACATTTGAGGTGTTGTATTGGCTGGAATTGACCACCCCGGAATACTTAAAACAACACGAATTGATACGAATTGGGTCTGTCAAAAAACGCAACGTGCAAACAACTATGCTACACGTGAAAGCTAGAGGATGTAGTAGTCTTTGTACATGTCGTTTTCTTTTTCAATCGTCGTGCGTTGCAAAGCCGCTTGTCGCGACAAACCTATAGATTCCAACACGACGAAGTACAAACATTGCCTGAAGAAAACATATGCACCAACACAAGCTGACAGAACAAACACAAACAAGCATATTAACTAAACTATATAAAACATACCAAACAAGAAGTTCGGTGCTTCGCTGAATTTGCCAGTTTACCATTCTTCCATATTTTTCCAGGCAAAAGTCCGTACTACGTCTTGATACAAACCTGCTCTTCAGCCCCTTCTTTCGGGACTGACCGTGCAACGACGCTCGATTTTTTTGTGGAGCAGAGAGCCCTGCTGCGCAGCTGCGATGACAAGGGACCGCACTGCAGCGCTCAATGGCGGCGCTCAACTGAACAGCGACACCGAGACACCAGGATTTTTCACCTCAACTCGGGGAGATTCGCACCTCCGAATCATCGTTCATCCCAACTCGGATCCCCCAGTTTGGGCACTGGATTGCACTGGATTGACCTTCCCATGCCCGGATCAGGATAGATCACATGCCTAGAGGACCATCATCACCTATCCCTTGAGATTCCTGAATAGAATTGAGACAATTAACAGTTGCAAAATGTAGATGGTTCTCCCTTTGGTGGAGCTTTCGTGGACCGCATTTTTTTTTGTTTTCTGGATATGACCTAAGCCCTCCAAATGACTATATATATAATGCTCAATGTTCCCATGGATGTCCATTTCCAATAATTGTTCCATAGTTGTTTTTCGTACATGTCCCATGGTTCTCGCAGTTTCCCATCATTGTCCCATCACTTTCCCATCATGTTCCCATCATTTTTCCCATTATTGTTCCATCATGTTCCCAGGATTTTCCCTCATGTTCTCATCATGTTCCCATCATTTGCCCATCGTTTCCCGCCCATCACTTTTCCCATCACTTTACCCATCATGTTCCCATCACTTTCTCACTGTCCTATCATTTTCCCATGATTTCCTCTTCATAAATGTCCGCTTTTGCTTTTGTTCACCATGGGTCCACACCTTGCGACCACCTGGCGGCCAAAAAGGCGGCATCCAAGGCACCACCACCGCAAGGTGACCAGGCACGGGTCTTCCTTCAAAGCCCATGGCAATGGCCACCTGACGAAGTGACATGGCATATATTACGTATATATTGGATCTATTTCTATAACGATGTATGTATACATACATATGTATATATATATATACTATATATATATAATACATTTATATACGAGCCCGGTCCCTGGAGCGCCACACCCCCCCAATGGTATGGCCCCCCCCACACTCCACCTCCCAAACCTTCCATTTGCACGCTATTTGCAGCATTTGGAAGGCACCGCCTCCCATTTGTACGCTATTTACAGCATTTGGGAGACATCCTTCCGTTTGCACGCTATCTGTAGCATTTGAGAGCCACAACCTCGTCACTGGACCCTGTCTAGCTGTAGATGTCTAACATATCAATCTAGCACATACTACCCAAAACATGTTTATGTGCTGCCTATAGCGTACCTCACACATGGCTTACAACTCATTGTATGCCTTTATGCTACGCTGCTACATAGTTGCTACCTATAACATATATACTCAAAGCGTACCTATGCACACCTATACAATACTATATGCTTGGATGCAGCATGTACACAAAAAACTAATATATATATATATATACATACATACATACATGCATGCATACATACATACATTACATTACATTAACATACATACATACATACATAACATTACATAACATTACATTACATTACATTACATTACATTAACATTATATTACACTACACTACATGACATTACATTACATTAACATAAATACATACATACATACATAACATAACATTACATTACATTACATTAACATTATATTACACTACACTACATGACATTACATTACATTACATTACATACATACGTAGACATATACACTACCTAACTATAATGCCCAACTATACTGTATGCGTGTTTACTCCCTTTAAGCTCCCTAGGGTCCGTTTATAATATACGCATATACTCTCTATATACTGGGCATCAACCACTACTTACAGCTGCGCAAACACTGCCCATGTAGGACTGTTGTTGTTGGCGCCCCCCCCCCAGGCCACAGGGGGGCAGGGAACCATCTGGCTGGGGGAGGGGGGGTGTGGTGATCCCTGCTCATACATATATATATATATATGTATATAAGTATAGATATATATATGTATATGTATATATATATGTATATGATATGTATACATACATATATATATATGTATGATATATATGTATATATATATCATACATATATATATAATATAATATATATATATATATATGTATCTAGACTATCCTCAAGACTGGTGAAAGTGCTATTTTTCGGTTAAGGCACAACTCTAAAGGGTACATGCAGCGTCTAGAAATATACATATTAGATAAATATATATATACATGTGTAAACAAATAATTCGGTCACCTCAAACCATTTGGGGACTATCATAATTTGAGGGTGAATCAAACACACATCATTCCAGTGATGTCGCCACGTGAGGTCAATGTATACATATATCATATATATATACATATGCATAATAATCAATTCTTTGAACCTCAAAGTACCCATAAATGCTTCTCAAACTAAAATAGTGGAGTAAACAATAATTATGGGGGTGTTCTTGAGGATCTACGTGTGTGTATGCAAATATAAAATTGTAATAATAATTATATATAATTGATATCTTATGCCAAATGGGGGATCTATATATATATATATATATGCAAACAATGGTGGTTTTGGGTTTTGCTCCGACATCCAATGGGAAGCGTCAACCAACAATGTCCAACCTATGGGCCTTGTCCAAAAGCAAGGAATGGTTCAATCTATGGATGCGTTTGTTATAGTTATATTATAATCATATATTATAGTGAATTTATATACGTACAGTTATCCCATTATGTAATTATAACTATTATGAAATTTGTTTTCTCAACTATGAAATTTTGGTTACCCCATTTTCAGACAAATCCATACAATCATATACAATCCATTTCATCTCTGGTAGGGAAATAGATGTTTCCTTTATTGCCAGAGTAGGTAATCAGAAGTTCGCCAATTTCAACATCTGGTGAATACAAAGAACCATCGTGCAAAGGCCCCCATGTTCAGGTTCCATGTGTCAAGGTTCAAGATGGGTAGCAATGAGCAACCATGGAAAGGAGGATGACACTGACGACGCAAACACTACTGAGTCGGACTACTGGAATGTGCTACACTATCAATATAGTACGACTACGGCTATAGAACATATGGAGCCCAAAAACTTTAAATTGGTTACTACCATTTTCCCTATTGAACTGGCTATTTGGGGGTTATACCCCATTTTTGGTCAGAACCACATCATGTCTTGAAATCAAAAATATACTTCCAGGCACCAGCCTTTACATGTATATCCCCACCTGCCAGGTAAAGGTCTCTAGATTTTAACAAAGGTGCAGCTCCTTCCTTCCTTCTTCTTCGTTCCTTTTTCTTCCTTCTTCTCCTTCCTTCTTCTCGCTTCTTCTTCCTTCTTCCCTCCTCGTCTCCTCCTCCGGATCCGAGCCATATCAATAGCGTGAGCTCCGGATGCAGTGGGCCACGCCTGGGCCCGAACATAGAATGTCAGATTTATGCCAGAAAGATTGCCAAATAGAGAGTCGGAACATATGTCAGGTAGAATGCCAGAAAGAAGGACAGAAAAAATGCAAGAAAGAATGTCAGAATGGATGTCAGAGAGTGTGCCATAAAGAATTCCAAATAGAATGTCAGAATTTAAATCAGATAGAATGTAAAATGGTCTGCTGACATCTTTGTTTCTAGACATGTTCAAACATCCCACATGCTTTACCTATCAGCCACATGACAGGTTGAATGGAGAAGCGCAGCTGCAAACGACCACGGCCAGTCACATGGAAAAAAGTGAACAGTTGTCCAAAAGTCCATGGTGGGGATCACCCAAAGTAAAGTAATCTGTTTTCGCTATCATACACGTATTTATACAACTATCTTATATGGTATACATTAATACATTACCCTCTGGTAATGGTAAACAAACATAGCTATTGAAAATGGTGATTTATAGTGGATTTACCCATTCAGAACGGTGATTTTCCGTAGTTATGTTAGCTTACCAGAGTGTATTACCACCGACTGGGGTCGGCCGGAATTCGTCCCTTCCGATCAAAAAAGCGGCCGCCTCAGAGTAGCTTATGGAGGCCGTGAATTCATGACCAGCTTTCGTCCAGACGGTGAACTTCAAGGAGTTCATATCGAGATTATTCACCACCTGCGGATGAAAAAAGGAATCCGATTGGAAAATCCCACCGAAGATCCTGCCATTTAATCTATGAAGGCGAATGGTGGCGCGACGACTGCGCGGAGCGATTTGTGTCCCGGAGATCATCTTGAAGGGGTCCATAATAATGTTCGATTTCAATCTATTTCAGCAGTCCCGCGAAGCTCGGACAAGTGAAATCTCTGAGCCTTATTAGCCGTAACATTTGGTCAAAAAATCACTAACCTCAAACCTTAAATCATCTAAGATCTCTGATGATCTTAGGAAAGTCAGCCAAATCATCCCCAATCCTGTAGCCATCACTCTTGATACGGAGTGAAGTCAGATCCAGGAACCGATCTGCTTTGAAGTTTGCAAACATCATCCCATTTGCAGCCGCACCCATGTATAATATATATATATATATGTATATTATACATTGTTATATAAGTTATGATATAATGTGCAATATGCATATACATATATGCATATCCCTATATCATATATGTATATACTATATTTTGTAAACTAATATGTGCAATATATACCATATAACATAAAGTAATATAACATATACTATGTATATGTGCAGGTATATACATGATACGTACATGGGTGCGGTTACATGGCCATGAGGGCGCCTCAAGAATGTCTCCAACTTCAATTTGAGGTAACGAAGAAGCTATCCGTGTAACACGTTGATTGATCCGACTGCAAATGCGTCCCGTGCGGTTTAAGAACCTCAAGCGGCGTAGTGGCGTGGGCCAGGCTAGTGGCGATGGCAATCTTCCCACCCTCTATGTAATATATGGATTTCCCGTCACTTTGGTATTTTTCAGAAGATTGGCCAGGCATCAAAAGTATCAATTGGACATAATGAATATATTGCATATCATCATTCCAAATTGCGCCGAACGTACAAAACATGGTTCAAACCAACAATCAATATTTCGATGGGCACCCTCCACATGACAGGGTCCTTGGGGCAGGTGAATGTGGGTCAAAACAGGAAACCTAACAGCGGGATGTCCATCTATAGCTGCTATCACCACTACAAACATTGACTTATAAAAATGATAATACATATAGCTACTTCGGGGTAAAGCACACCAGTTGAAAGGGTACCGTTCTTGGAAGATCTAGGTACCAGTATTTCCGGCTTTGAAATCAATTTCCTGTATTTGTTGGCAGTGTAATTACCGGCTGTTGCTTCCTGGCGATCCCTGAGGTATGCCATGCATTTCCCAAGCCTGGCGCTTTCCAAAAATGTCGGCAGCGGCAAAGCCCGTTTGAAAACATCATTCCCCATTTTCAAATGGCCTTCATTTGGGGTAAACTCGCCGAATCCACCATTTTGAGAAAAATCCATCCAAAGTGGGGCCCTCCAGAGAACCAAGTTGGTTGATAAATAGGTTTACAATACCGTTTGTGGTAAATATATCTTAGATTCTTAGGTAGGTGAACGAAACGCAACACACATTCCACTGGGGGGCACAAATCCGTTTGTCTGAAAACTTGTAACAAATGTTGATAGTTTATCATCATTTCCCCTTTTTGTTAACCATCTATTAAATTGCCCTAAATTGGGGTATCCTCCATTTTGGACACACCCAACTATCATATTCTTGGTTAGTCATATGCCATTATATCCATATGGCATCCCCATTTGCAAAGGATTGTCCCATCAAAATCCCATTATAAAGTCTATTTAACCACAGAGACACACACACATGCCTTTCCGTTCGGCCAAGGGATCCAGGCGACCCTTTTGGAAAATGTCAAGTTGGTTAGTTATATCAATTATCATATGTTCCATCTTATACTCTCTATATATATATATTTTAATGATACATCCCATCATATACCCATGACTAATATATTGATTTATAATGATTTATATATATATCCAATTAATATCTTGAACTTTAGCTATCCAGGCGACATTGTTCACGACCAGAAATCCATCCCCACGTGTCATCGAAACGTCAAGCGATGGCCGAAAGGACACAGAGATGATCTTCTGAATGTCGGAGCTCCGAGGCAATCTGAGAGAGAAAATGATCCCGACACCATCTGCGCGGCTCAATTCGCCGGCCGTGAAAGCGATGATATATCTCTCGCTGCCTGGCAAAAAGAAAAAAAAACACCAAAGAAATAAGGAATGGAACGGTGGCTGAGTAGGGGAAATGGTGGTCAGTCACTTGGTTTCACTAGACAACTTAGGATTTAATCATCAAACATAGATCTAAATCAACTGATGAAGGATGATGCAACTGGTCTGCTTCGTGTTGTCTCAGATAAGACAGGACTCAGGAAGGAGGTTGAGCCAGACAAATATGCCAAAGTCAGTTGGGATTATCTTCCCACTTCGCTTGAAAATAGAAGATATTTGAAACCAGCAATCCAAGATCATGTCATCTTATGAACTGTCTGGATTTCACTGGTTGAAAAAAGCATTCCCCCATAGTAAAAAGATACAGTTCTAAAGTATCCAATGAGTTTTTCCCCAACAATGAATCCAACAAAAACCACAGTCTCAGAAGGTGAAACTGTCTACTATGAAGGTTTCCTAAAATAGGGCTACTCTCATATAATCCTAGATGTTTATCCAGTTTAGTATATCTTAGTGTTGAAACATATTGAAACCTATGGTGACTTGGGGATTGCTCCGTCGAAAATGAGGACAACATACGGCACCTGCTGTTGAAGTAGCGACGAGTTACTCACGACAGCGATAGCTATCAAACGGATGATGCTACCGGAACCAACTCGTTTTCCCATCGATGGAGCACATCATTTAGTGGAAAAATGACGGATTTCGCCGTGGTGATTTACCGGAAGTTACTAAACATGACCACTTCTTTTTATCTTTTGATAATGTCATTTTGACCAATCTCGAACGTGAGCCGTGTGAAAAACAAAAAAGAAATTGGTTTTCACAGGGATTCCAAGTCATGGACTGTGATAATCCGCATCAAGTATGCAATGGATGGAAGTATACTGTAACCAACCAGCAAAAATATGTATAGCATATTATATCATGGTGATTCATATAGCTATCCCATTATATCTCCATTCTACCATCGTAAAAATGTCATAGTCGTCAACCAAACATATCAGTTATATCGACTCCCCAGTGTTTGATGAAGCTGATTCCTGGTGTCCCCATTGCGGTTGGCAGCCAACCATCTCCCATGGACAAACTGGACCATGACGCCCATGGAATATTGACCTACAAAACTGGGCCATGTTTGGGGGTTTGATGCCGGTAAATATTCCAGCACCATTTGGATATCTGGGTATGAAAAATGAAGGCAAAGCACCTTGGAGGTGAACTTGATTCTCTGACACCAGGGACAATCCTCGCCCAGGCTTTTTCGCGGCCGCCGTTAAAAAAAAAGGAAAACATCGAGGGTAAACCATGATCTTCCCCGGGATTTTTTGGGGAACACCTGGGAACATCTACTTCCATCAGTTAGAAACCTGGCGAGTTGGGAAACATCGCTAGATGATTTTGACAAAGAGATACCATGTTTTTGCATGGTTTTGCAATCCACATGCTGGGGATTCAAGTACGAAATGCATTGAGCTATCTTTGAGATGGGCGGGAGTTTTAGGGGATTGAGAATGTAGAATTCTGTAGAATGTAGATTTCCTTATTGCTGTGGAGAGGGTGAAAACGTAATTCAACAGGATTCATGGAATAGTGGTTGATATTATATAATGTAAGATACTTCATAGATATATGTTCAAACAACTGCTTAGTACAGATAAATCTATATATATATATATACATATATATATATATATATATATATCATGTAGGGAAACATGAAGTACTACATGCGACCTGGTTTCAAAAGATACATGATACATCACATATCATAACAATTCATAACATACATCTTTTGGATGCACATTCCAATTGAAGCTATTACTTGATATTAAGGTTGATATCATCAGTATCAAGAATCAGGATGCTTCAACAATGCCAGGCCTTTATTTGGAGGTTTCCATAACTGATCCCCAATAACTGGAGGGTTTATGATGGAAAATCCACCCACAAAATGGGTGGTGTAGGGGTACCCCCGACTTAGCCCAACGCAGCCGAGACTCTGTGACCCCTCTGCTTCTTTGTGAAGGAACGGCAGTCCTGGAGTGATTGAGAGACCAATGGCCATGGCCAGTTCATACTGTCACAAACAATCAGCTTGAAGCGTGACTTATGATGACTTATGTATTGGATTCACCACATGAATTCGCCAAACGCTAGCCGCTTTGGGGATGATTCCATTCGCTCACCATCAATCATGCTAATAGTAAGATCTATGTGGAGTCGCGACAAAAATCGTCCAAATAGATTGGTTTCGGATCAAACATACTGCGGCTCATTTCTTTTTCCCTTCCAGGTGAACTTGACATGTGTAATGGAGCCGTTTCTTCAACTGGTTTGCCATTCAAAAGGGATCTTCCCTTCAAAATGTGGCAGTTGAATCAACCTTAACTCTTGGCCCAAACTAGTATTCCAACTGACTGACGTCCAGTTAATTTGGTAATTCTTCATGTCAACCCTTTTCTGCCAGGCACTCTATGTCTCGCCCCCTCTCTGCCAACTCAACCCCTCCCCGATTTCCACGAGCGGACCCGACCATCGCTGTCCTCGGAAAATACTTCACCCTTGCCCCGGGCCAAGAAACCATGCCTTGAAGAATTGAAGTTCCTGTCCACCCACCTTTAGGGCAACCACGCAAGGGTGCTGTGAATTTTAGGGCGAACGTTGGGGAACAAAAATGCCAACGTAGATCCATGATCATGTGGGCCCCATTCATTGGATTTTAGTGGACCTGGGATATTGAGGGAATACAACTGGGATACATCACCAACAAAATGATAATCACTGTCTTTGGGTGTGTCTGAACATGGAACAAAACCTGAAATTGTTGTTTGAATGGGAACATTGAATTGTAAATGGACTTTAGGGTGCATTTTTTTCAGACAGCTCCACATGGACCATGGAGTTAGCTGACTGGTGATGACAAGGAGATCAAACTGTTGCTGACCAGTTCACCTACTCCGTGGACTCCATGTTCCGTCTATGTAAGGGATGGGGACAATTCAAAAACGATGAAGTGGTTGGTGGATTGAACCCCTCTGAAAATATGAAAGTCAGTTGGGATGATGAAATTCCCAATATATGGGAAAATGTTCCAAACCACCAACCAGTGAATGTAGTTTAATCCATCTGAATGATGATATAATCCTATCTTGGGGACCGAACAAATTTACAATTAGGGGGTATGCATCTAATATCAAGAGACTTGGAGTCTCAATGGATATGGATATGACGCCCAAAAAAAACATATCGTTTAGAAAAAAGTGCGCTTACAATTTACACTCAGCACTTACAATTTGCACTCAATGACTCCAATCTCAATGGGAAATTTCAAGCCCCAATTGTTTGAGTCGGCAGAGAATCCAAATGTGTGTTTTGTTTTTTGTTCTCACAAAACCAAAAAAAACAACAGAAATATCCCAGTTTCAACATGACCCCGGGCTGCACCTATCCAATTCAAAAAGGGAGTCGGAGTCGGCATACCCGGCATACCCGGCATACGCAGTCTCCTCCTTGATTCGATTTCCATCCATCTGTCTACATCTATGTCCAGGTGTGGCTCTGTCTACATCTAGTTGTATAAAAACTTTAAATCTACTTACATCATCTATATATCTAGATCTATCTACATCCACAACTCTATCCATCTATCTGTGCATCTATCCATCGATCCATTCATTTATTTATCTCACTATATCTGGATCCTTTTATCCTTCTATTCGATATTTTTCTATCTGATTGTCTCTGTCTCTCTGTCTCTATCCCTCTATCTTCTCTATGTATATTTCTATCTTTCTATTTCACTATGACTATTATCAGTACCAGTAGTACCGTACAAGGCGGTGGCGGAAGTTTCAAAAATAGGAAACCTATAGGAGAGGTTGGTTGTTGTGAATCAGGGATGGCAGAGCGAAGCCACTGATGGACTGAAAGGTGACGGATATCTCCCTTTCTCTCTCTCACTTTCTTTTTTCTCTTTCTCTCTTTTTCTTTCTGTTTCTCTATCTTTCTCTGGTTATCTACCTACCTACCTACCTACCTGCCTACCTACCTACCTACCTACTGATCTATCTGTCTATCTCTCTTTTTGTCTCTGTGTCTATCTATCTATCTATCTACCTACCTACCAACCTATCTATCTATCTATCTGTCTACCTATCTACCTATCTATCTATCTATCTATTTATCTATCTATCTATCTATCTATCGATCGATCTATCTATCTATATATCTATCTATCTATCTATCTATCTAATTATTTGTCTATCTATCTATCTATCTGTCTATCTATCTATTTATCTATCTATCTATCTATCAATCTATCCATCTTTCTATCTACCTATCTATCTATCTTTCTTTCTTTCTTTCTTTTTTTCTATCTAATCTATCTGTCTATCTATATATCTATCTATCTATCTACCTATCTATCTATTTATCTAATCTATCTAATCTATCTAATCTATCTAATCTATCTAATCTATCTAATCTATCAATCTATCTATTCTATCTATTCTATCGTTTCTATCTATTCTATCGTTTCTATCTATTCTATCGAATCTATCTATTCTATCTACTTATCTATCTATCTACCTATCGATCTATCTATCCACCTATGTATCTATCTATCTATCTATCTATCTATCGATCTATCTATCTAATCTATCTATCTATCTAATCTATCTGTCTATCTATCTATCTATCTATCTATCTAATCTATCTAATCTATCTAATCTATCTAATCTATCTAATCTATCTAATCTATCAATCTATCTATTCTATCTATTCTATCTATTCTATCTATTCTATCGATTCTATCTATTCTATCTATCTATCTATCTATCTATCTACCTATCTATCTATCTATCTATCTATCTATCCATCGATCTATCGATCTATCGATCTATCGATCTATCGATCTATCGATCTATCGATCGATTGATCAATCGATCTATCTATCTCTATCTATCTCTATCTATCTATCTATCTATCTATCTCTCTCTCTCTCTCTATCTCTCTATCTCTTTCCAAAAGTGGTCCAAACCCCTGGTGTTTTTAACATGTTGACTTGGAAATGTCCTTCGCGCCACAACGGCGTGCACTTTTTCGACATCGCAAATTCCAAAAGTGGTCCGACACTGAGGTGTTTTTAACATTTTGACTTGGAAATGTGCTTCGCGCCACAACGGTGTGCACTTTTTCGACATCGCAACTTCCAAAAGTGGTCCGACACTGAGGTGTTTTGTACATTTTGACTTCGAAATGAGTTTTGCGCCACAATGGCGTGCACTTTTTCGACATCTCAACTTCCAAAAGCGGGCCAAAGCTGATGTGTTTTGTACATTTTGACTTGGAAATGTGCTTCACGCCACAACGGCGTGCACTTTTTCGACATCGCAACTTCCAAAAGTCGTCCGATGCTGAGGTGTTTTGTACATTTTGACTTCGAAATGCCCTGGGCATCGTCTATTGATCCTATTGATCCTAATCAATAGGCTGAAACTTATTGATATGGAACCTTGAAAATTCATATATTTTTATTTGATTTGATAGCACCAAGAATCAATACCAATTCCCATGTAAAAATCAATAGAAAACTGCATGCTTTTTAAGGCAAAAATCAATAGCAGAACCC
>Ga0126342_10013317_pt1 | contig 14585 bp, 12 predicted proteins | sample Cyp1metagenome_FD_92528 | JGI IMG/M metagenome (GOLD analysis project Ga0126342, IMG submission 92528) | Coral microbial communities from Lord Howe Island, Old Settlement Bay, Australia - Cyphastrea 1 metagenome | ecosystem: Host-associated > Invertebrates > Cnidaria > Coral ... | reverse complement strand
CACTGCGATCTGCAACTCGCGGTTGGGGTCCGGCTGTGCCCACTGGGATCTGGACTGCGAGGAGGAGGCGGAGGAGGAGGAGGCGGAGGCGGAGGAGAAGGAGGAGGAGGAGAACAGCTCTGATAAAATCTAACGACCCTCACCTGGCAGGTGGGGAAAAACAAAATAAAAACAAAAAACAAATCGAAAAAACAAAATAAATGCAAAAAAAACACATGGACAAATCATTTTTTCCTTTTGTTTTTCCCTTTTTCACGTTCCTTTTTTTTTCCCCATTTATTTTGTTTCCGCCTTTTTCAGTTTTGAAGTTGTGCTTTTTGATTTTCCATGTTTTCCTTTTTTTGCATTTTTTCAATTTCAAAAAGCTTTAGAATAAGCAATTGAGGTAAACATAAATCTACGTTCCACCCAAATACAGCCTCACACCTTTGGAAGACGCAATTCAGCAAATCCAGTCTTCGCTTGCACGGAATCAAAACACTTGCTGACTCGATTTTCCCATGTTTGCTGACCACATCCTCCATGTAGACCAGTTCGTCGAGTGCGTAGTTTTATGCGTTTCTTAAGTTTTTGTGTGTGTAAACACTTGCCATGTGTAAAAGCACTGTGTGTAAGTGTTTTGTGTGTAAATGTTTGCTGTGTGTGAAAGTTTGCTGTGTGTAAAAGTTTCTCTGTGTAAAAGTTTGTTGTGTGTAAAAGTTTCTGTGTGTAAAAGTTTTTCTGTTAAAAAAATTGCTGTGTGTTGTGCAAACTTTGTAATACAAAGTAGTACTGGGACGTACTTAGTGCAAGCTTTGTAGTACAAAGTAGTACTTGGAACGTGCTTTGTGCAAGTTTTGTAGTGCACAGTAGTACTGGGAAGTAGTTCAGTTTGTGCAAACTTTGTTTTACAAAGTAGTGCTGGGAAATACTCTGCGCAAACGTTGTAGAACAATGTGGTGCTGGGAAGTGCTTTGTGCAAGTCTAGTAATACAAAGTAGTAGTGGGGGGAAATACTTTGTGCAAGCATTGTAGTACAAAGTAGTACTGGGAAGTGCTTTGTGCAAGCTTTGTAGTACAAAGTAGTACTGGGAAGAAGTTTGTGCAAGCTTTGTAGTACAAAGTAATACTGGGAAGTGCTTTGTGCAAGCTTCGTAGTACAGAGTACTGGGACGTGCTTTGTGCAAGCTTTGTAGTACAAAGTCGTACTGGGAAGTACTTTGTGCAAGCTTTGTAGTACAAAGTAGTACCGGAAAGCGCTTTGTGCAAGCTTTGTAATACAAAGTAGTACTGGGACGTACTTAGTGCAAGCTTTGTAGTACAAAGTAGTACTTGGAACGTGCTTTGTGCAAGTTTTGTAGTACACAGTAGTACTGGGAAGTAGTTTGTGCAAACTTTGTATTACAAAGTAGTACTGGGAAGTCCTTTGCGCAAGCTTTGTAGTACAAAGTATTTCGGAAAGGGTTTTGTATGTAAATGCATCTGTGTCTCAAGTGTCTGTGTGCAAAAATGTTCTGCGCCCAATGTTTTTTTTGTGCAAGAGACACCTCTCTGACAGTACCGGTTTTCGGGCGTGCAGAACCTGAGATGAGCTGAGAACAACTCCGAGGAGATGAGAAAGGTTGATCAATGCTCGGATGAGATGAAAACAGTTCAACTTACTTTGATGACATGTGAGAAGAGATGGGATGAGATGAAAAAAACTGAGATATGAGGTGAGAAGAGCTCACATGCTTTGAGATGAGATGAAGTGTGGCGTGCGAAGTGTAGAGCGTGAAGTGTGCGGAAAGTCTTCGCTTGGCGTTGCCTTGCACCGGGGTTGCGGGAAGATCATGTTCTTGGACCACATCCGTGCAACAGCTTCGCACAAAGCACGCACGCACGGTCCTGGCTGGCACACGGCGCATGCAAGTTCTATAGATGAGAAAAGTCTTTTAGTATATCCTAAGGATACTTCCGCCCCGCCTCGTGCGGGTACTACTGGTATAATATAATATAAAATCTGTATTTATGTTCAAGATAGTAACTGCCAACTATATAGCATGGACCTTGCATGCCAAGATGCCGTTGCGTTGGCTGTCCAAAGGTTGCCACTTTGAAACGATCGTGCATGTGCTTCCACTTGAGACTGTGCCCCTCGAAACTTTTCATCCACAGCAGCACGCATGCGCACCGGGGATCACATCTTTGGGCTAGAGGGGGAATGCCGCATCTGGATGTCTACCTCTTCAGAGCACCAAACCGGAAGCAACACTTTCCTCAGATTTGTTTCAAACGATTTCAAAATACTCAATAATCTCTCTTGCGGTGTCACCTATGGAAGTCGGAACCCCGAAACGCAAATAATTTTGAGAACAAAAAAAAAGGGGTGCCCAAACATATAAGGAAAACAAGAAAAATCAATATATTCATGTGATTTCCACCATGCGGACAGCAAATGTTATTTGACCACAAATTGCTCAAATGAAAAAAAAAGTTTCCTGGAAGCCCAACAAAAGAACCTGACCCCCGTTTTTTTGAAGCGACGGCGGAGGATCTTAAGATTCATACGGAAAGAATTTTTTGGTCCCAAAGGCCGTTTCACGTAAAAATGCCCGCCACGTCTGTTCCCAAGCATTCCCTTCAGGATTCAGCACCGCGCAGGTCTCCAAACTAGTGCTATTTTGCGCACCGGAATTTTTTTTGCACAAACGAACGCAGCCTGCTGTGAACAAAAAACAAAGACAACAATACGGGTAAAAAAACAGGACGTGCTGTAGTCGGGTTTGCAATGAACTGCGAGATTTTTGAAAAATAGAAAAATGCCAAACGAGAATTTGCTCGTCTGCTGTCCACGACCAGCTGTCGCGACACGCTGGAGCCAAGGCAAGCACCATGTCCTTCCATCTGCGGCGGGCGCTCTCGTCAACAAATCTGGAAATGAGCGCGGCCATTTGCCTGCCAGATGCATCATGGCCTTTCGTTTCGCGAAGTGCTGCAATCTGCGATCGAATCCGTCAGGGAAAATAAAACCCGGTCACTCCGAACTATTTTGAATTTCGATATATTTCGATCATTGGCACGGAGAGAGGCAAAAACTTCATGATCAGTGCTACGTGCTATAATTACAGCTGAAAAGTTCTCAAAAAAAAGGCTTGCGCGCAAGCACGATGCACCTACAGCTCTTGCCCCAGAGGGGCTTTCAACCCAGATTGTGAACTCCGGGCGCCACAAAGCAAGAACTCGGGTGAACGAAACCATTGCGGTGACCTGCTCATGCTCGCCGCAGAGAAGTTTGGTTTCGTGAAGTGCACTTGAAGACACTAGTTCACGGAGAAGATCCTGCAGCCTGGCCCAGGAAAATAGTTTTGGTCGGGAAAAAGGAAAAACTTTGTTGGCACAAAAAGAAATATATAGATAGGATGTGTATTTGTTCGCGTAATTTTTTTACACGGGTTTTCAGTTGTCATTGCGCACAATCAACAAGATTCTGTTCCAAACGCATCTTCTTACTTGCAAATGCCACCCGGTTAGATTTAGTGTTGTTTCAAGCATTGGGTCCTGTACTAGTACACCCACCCCCAAATTAATTTTACGCGTGGCCACGCGAGCTGGGAAAAAGGAAAAAACTTTGTTGGTACAAAAAGAAATAGATTGGGTGATTGGGTGTGTATTTGTTCGTGTGGGTGTTTTCAAAGGGGTTTTGAATTCTCATTGCACACAATCAATAAGATTCTGCTCCAAATGCATCTTCTTGATTGTAAATGCCATCCAGTTAGATTTAGTGTCATTACAATCATTGGCTCCTGTACTAGTACACCCACCCCCAAATTAATTTTACGCGTGTCCACGCAAGCTGGGAAAAAGTGGTTGGTAATATGAGAAACAAAATTCATCTTCTTTGTTCGCAATGGTTTTGAAAAGCTACTCAAATCATTTGCACAACAATCAACAAGATTCTTTTCAAACGCATTTTCTTACTAAATGCCACCCAGGTAGATTATGCGCCATTAATATTCCAAGTTTGATTGAGCTGGCATGAGCTGTTTGAGGAAACATTGCCAAATTAATTGGAGGCGGCCCCACTCTCATTCTCAAGCATTCAAATGAAATTAATTTGGGTACCCCCACCTTAACTTAATCCTCGAACAATAGAGTTAGAGTTCCCGGTGCTGACCGACCTGGCCTTCCCTGTCACCTGCGCTCTGTCCTCCACCACGTGGCACTCGTCCGCCGCCAAGGTGCCCCACTCGTCGCCGTACGCCGTAGCTTGGAACGCGAAGCCGTCCAAGTCCAGGCAAGGCTTCTTGTCGGCCTTTCGAACTCCAGATGCACAGAAAAGAGGCCCGCAAATTTGGAAGGCCCCATCGCTTACCACACATTTACGCAAATGCGTGTGCGAGAAAGAAAGAAGAACGGAGAAGAACGATAAATTCTAAAGAACGAAACTTACCAGTCTCAACAATCAAATTCCTACACATTAGACTAGTTAGACTAGGTCAGGTGTTGGCCTTCTCTTGCGCCGCTAGAAGCCGGCGGCCACCCACCAGGACACTCTGTTGCGAGCCCCAGCGGAGGCACCAGGGGTCCTCCTCCGGTGGTGAGACGCGCTCCAGTTCTGCCAGTGCTGTGGGCGGAGGCGCGGGGTTGCCATAGGCCAATTGCCACCTGCTTCTTGAACGGGCTGTAGTCAAGGTTGTGGGTTTTGCACAAGTTCGATAAGGAATAGCAAGTGAAGCCCGCGGTGCCGCCAATTGTCTCCACCCACGCTTGCAGCCCTTTCATGCAAGCATCCTGAGCATTGAGCGTCTGCACCTCTGCGGGAATGTTGGCTGCCATCTCAAGCTACAATCGCTCAGGCACACGCTCGGATACGTAACCTCACAGCAAAAAAATTGGGACGAAAAGGCGCCACACACATGTGACTTTCTGACTTTCTGATATTTAATGAAGGTTCCGTTTAAACCCTTACGGTGAATTTAGGCCATGACCTGCATCAATGCAAGTGATGAGTTCAACCCCCTATGCCACAACTGTCCGGATGTTTCAATATGCTGCAACTTGCGTCTGGCGGACACCCCTGCAGGTACTTGTGCAAGCTCACACGTCGCTGATGACCTTTCACAAAATTGAAGCCCTTGCCCTCGACATCAGACCTGCGGAGAAGTGGTGTGGGCCTGGAAGTCTACGGGTCCAACCTGCAAATAGCTTGGTTTTTTTTCCAGCATTATGTGTTTGGTGACAGCCCGCGACCCTGCTTCAGTCCCCCCCCTGGTGCACTGGCAGCCGTCGTCCTTGATCCGATTGTCTTCCGAGCAGGCCAACCTTGGACATTCATCAACTGACCCATAGAGCGGGCATCACACAGGAAGCATTCGCAAATATTAACTTCATTTAGCCGTCACACACACACATGCAGAAAATTTCTCAATGGAGCTCAATGGAACTAACATAATTTATTTGTGCTTAGCTCCTCCTGTCAGACTGCAGTAGCACATGTTTCGGGGCGACATCTCTCTAAAAATTACGCTGTCGCCGAACTGTATGTGAGGGTTGTGCCGTCAGCCTAGTTTCGTCGGCACCTTTTCCAAATTTCAATTTGTTAATGGCAGCGTCAAGTTAAGCTATTCCACAGACAACGTTTTCGGATAGCATTGCAGTTTGAACTGGGTTAGGCGGCCGGCCATCAAATAAAGATTCCAACATTTCTGCAAAATCATCCGCCGCTATTTCGAACCATAAAATGGAACGATACAAACAAGATTAGCATGGCCCCTGCGCAAGCATGACACGCACAAATCAAGAAGTGTAACAAATCAACATTTGCCTGAAAAACATGCATGTCACGCCATGCCACAATGATCACAAAGTTTCATGCAAGTTACATCAACCCCCCTGCAAAAAAAAATGATTAAACGCAACCCCATTGCGACACGATGTTCATGACTTATGGAAGCATTCACACATGTTCATTGTTTTGTGTGACGTTCCCTTGCATGTAAAATCCGATAAATACGTGGCACACTATAATTAATCAAACAGCTTTCGATGCAGCAAAATGGAATGGCTTAACTGCTTTTGCAGAAGATGCTGAACAAAAAAAAATGCATTCCCTTGCGTGGATTTTCATATTTGCAGTACTTGAGGCATTGATAGCACCCGGAATATCCCGGAATCACCTTTCCCCATGCATCCAACCCATACCCCGAATAATTTTGACAGGTTCGGTCTATTCAATTTCGGTAACGTGTCATCTCTTGAACCTCTTCACGTTCTTCACCGCAAGGACCCCCCAAAGAGATTCAAACGCATGGAACTGAACAGTGTCTGAACCCAAGCTGGTTGTGCAAACCCTAGGCTCCTCAGACTGGTTGGGTTCGTTGGGTTGTGGGTTGTGTTGGCTTGGGTTGGTTGGGTTTGAGTTGAGTTGGGTCGGGTCCATTATGGTCCATTGGCTTGGTTGGCTTGGGTTGGGTTAAGACTAAGACGATTGGTTTGGATTTGGTTTGTTTTGATTGGGTTGGGTTGGCTGGGATGGGTCATGTTGGGTTCGGTTGGCTTGGGTCGGGTTTGCGTGAGTTGTTTTGCGTTGGATTGGGTTGGGGTGGGTTTGGTGGCTCTGGTATGATCTGGCTATTTGCTTGCATTTGGGTGGGTTGAGTTGGGTCCTGTCGGGTCAGGTCGGGTCATGCTGGGTCAGGTTGGGTCATGCTGGGTAATAGTGGATTTGGTTGGATTCGGTTGGCTTCGGCTGGTTGAGGTCGAGCTGGCTTGGGTGGCGTGGTTGAGCTGGCTTGGGTCGGGTGGGTTGCTTGGGTTTGATTGGGTTTGATTGGGTTGGATTGGGTTGGATTGGGTTGGATTGGGTTGGATCGGGGTGGGTTGCGTTTTCGGTTTGATTGAGTTGGGTGGGTTGGGCTGGGTTAGGTTTGGTTGGATTCTTTTGGGTTGCGTTGGGTTGGTTACGGCAAAATATCCTTGGCCGCAGGCGCCAGCAAGAAAGGGAAAACACTGCTAATGATTGGTCTTCTCTGAATTATAGATTCAGCGCAGAAACGTCACTTGCACTGGAATCACATCTACTGCGACGGTCCCCAAAGAAAGTATAGTGCCAGTGAGTTGGCTTTATAGCAAGAAAAATGCCATTGATGTATCTGCATCACTGTATCATACCTGCATACATTCAAAACGCGCCATTTCGATGTTTTTGGACGTACTGGGCCATGCTTTTTGTCCGATCTTCGATCTTCGAGGGTTCGGATGGTGAAATCCTGTCCGATGTTGGTCGAAGCAGCCCCCAGAACCCTGCCAAACATGGGTGTGAAGTCGGAAAAAATAAGAACTTATTCATGTCTTGACAAAGTTGTTGTTGTTTCACTCGATTCGTGGTTTTGGATGGTTTTGGCATGGTTTGACCCTGTTTGACCAATTATGGCCATACACATTGTTTGGGATGTTTCGACGATCGCAAATCTGTGGTTGAAAAGAAACGCTGGAAGGCACCTCTACATGTTTTGATATCAGGGTTTGGCAACTTTTTGGTTTTTTCGGGTTCCAACGCTTTTTGTCTGTCGCAAATACGGCCATATGACCCTTGAAAATTGCCTATCCCAGTGTATCCAAATCGCAAGATTGATAGGTGAGGACTCGCTAACCAACGGGTCCCACGCCCTGATGTGTAAAATGAATATGGAAATCCGGAAACCATTACAGAAGTGTATAGCATTATATAATCAGTTAATATATATATATATAGTGCAGGTATTTGCAGATTGTCTTTTAATCTATCTTTTTCTCGCCTCTGGTAGTTGGATGTTTCACGCCTAAAGGGCCGCTTTGAACATCCATGCGAGCGTCTGCATGCGTCTGTTGCGTCCTGAGTGTTTCTTCAAATTGGCCATCGCGATGTTTGCTTTGCGATGATAATGGCTTGAAGTGTCCAGATCCATGTTTACAGGCTTCACGCAAATCTTTCCTTCACATTCTCCATGGCATTCCGTGTAGAAAGAAACATGGTTTTGGAGTGGTTTTGGAGTGGTTTTGGAGTGGTTTTGGAGGGTCCTGAATGTAGTAAGCAACAGGCTTGGTGTTTCAACAAGGGCTCCTAGTAGCCTACACTGCGAAATGCGCTGCCAGGGATTCCACAAGCATCCAGGCTACAGGTCCACGTGTAAGCTCTCGTTTAACGCGAGTTAGGACGTCCCCGGCATGGTCTACTAAGCCATACTAAGCCGATGTGTTCACAGGAGCACCCTGTTGGCGCCCTTTGGGATGATCCCTCAAGATCAATTTGGATCGGTGGAACATGGTGCACGGGCGTTTGACGATGTGTCGCGTCTACGGACGATGATTGAAATTCGGCGCACTCGTTTCTACCCATGTTCCATCATTTCAATATATTTCAATCATGGCCATAGAAAATCCCAGAAAGATGCTCAAAATCTTTCAAGCCATTTCATTCATCCTGCCATAGGTGAAGTGGAACTATGAGGAACCACTGCTGAAATCTTCTGGAACCGTTTCCACCATGCGCAGCGCGCGGCTTTTTCAACCCTGGGCTGCTGCACAGCAACTTTAGCTGGACGTGGCCCGGTCGACTGCCACCTGCAGCCGCTGTATCTGCTTCAACATGTTTCACCGGAGATCGGTTGGTCCAAAAAATTGGCTATTGCTATAATAGCCCAAAAAATAGCAATGTTAAAAATTGGAAAATTATTAGGAACCATCAAATTTGCGGATAAATGCGGATAATATATTATAATGTATATATAATTACGTATATATAATATTATACATTCAGACAAAGCGCCAAATGAGCCCACACATAGACACCTATCCCATCCTGTTATACTGGTTAATATGTGGGTATCCCATCCATAATGGCCTATCACAATCCCATGAAAATGTGGCATGTTCCGCTCAAATCGTCACCAGTTCTTGAGATCTCCACGCCTCAGCCTCCTCCTCCAAGAAATGAGTCAAGGGAAGCTCACACCTCAGCTCCGCCAACTCTGCAAAGTGCCAAAAGGAGGCAATGAATGTTGCGGTAAAGCACTGGAAGGGTATGGTAATCATGGATGCTGCATATGGCTAGGAAGGTACAGTAGAATCTCTATACAACTATGTAAAAGATGTGAAGGTTCCCCAAAAGAACAACAATTTTTCTGATTTCTTGGAAGTTCCAGGGAACATCTCCCCCAGCTCCAGGGAATTTCGTCTGGGTCCAGATGGGTCCAAGGGACCATCGTTCCTCCGCACGCGCGTCCTCGGGGGACTTCTCTTCGGATTCGTCCAAGTTGATGTGGTGTCCCTCTGGAAGGACCAAGTCATCCTCCGGCAGCGCCTTCCGAGATCCAGGCGTCTGAGTGATTTCATGATGTTTTTGGAAAGATGTGGGTGTGTCTGTTGTGTACCCCTAAACCCAATGGTTTTGCTGATCACAAAATCCCTATGAAATGGCTATTTCATTGGGAATATACCCTATTTTCAGACAAACCCATGTGAAGAACGTCTGTTTTCTGCCTTCTGGGAGGGCATAAAATTCTGTCTCAAGTTTTGGGGGCTCCACAGGAGGATCTAAAACCCAGAATTCTCGCAGCATAGCCTCACTCTTCCATTTTTCATCCACCAGGTGAAGCAAACCCACCTGCAGGCGTTCGATCCCTTTGGATTTTTGTGGGGCATGGTGGTGATTTGGTTCTTGTTAATCCATTGGTAATTAATTACCCAATTTGATGAGATATGTATAGATATGTCAGGATCTGAGAATGAAAGACCCTCCTATCGCATCCTATCACCCATTTTGTATGAAACATGCATGGAATCCTAAGAGCTGTGTGACATAAGTCCCACCTTCCATCGGTGTCGATGGCAGAATACGCTGTCCGAGACGTGCACTTGCGACCTACTGAGATGATCAAAGGTGGGGAAAAGTGGACAGGGCATGACCAAGTACAACCAACATCAATCAGGATTGCTTAGAGGGAAATCCTTGGAAAATCTACAGTAAACCATGCAGATTACTCAAATGGAGGTCATTTTTAACATCAATGGATCGGATCTGTCTGAAAATGATGGGGAAACATGGGGAAACACCAACCACATTTGCGCCCAAATGGGGAAAATACACAATTTCTAGACACACCCTCCGCCCTGGTTTCAGGGAAGATACCTAGGGCCCAGGCATCCTGGAAGCGTGTCAGCGTTTCAGCTTGAGCCAAGTCGTCGATGGAGCGGTATCACCATATTGAATGGTTTGATGTCCCCAAGGTTCAGCAAAATCCCGTCGAAAAAATGACCAAAATCCTCGGGGGATCAGGGGTTTTGATTGTTTCCACCCTTCTCGGTTGGGTCAGGCAGAATTTGATCAGATTCGTTCACTCTGTCCGGGGGAAGGGGGTTTTTAATGGGAACCAAATTACACAGTATTCGGAAGCGTGTTGGTAAACGCTCAGGTTCTGTATAAAGTATAAATGTATCATCCACCCAAACACTACGCAGCTGATAGCAGTTGGTGTGTGGTTTCACCACTTCCAGCTTTTTTCTGCCGCTGCCCACAAGCTGGCAGAGGTTTCTCGCCGCTGCACAACGGGAGGCTGGTGGTCAAGAGGAAAAACACTCCTCAATCTTCAAACCGTTCATGTTGTAAAACTGTCTCAGAAACTCTCAAGTTTTGCTTCTTTGGGGGGTGGTAGGTATCAAATTTATTTAAACTTTGAAAGTTTAGTTTATTTCTGCTGTTATTTTTTGGTGTGGAATACCCTTCAAGTCTGACACATCAGGTGTTGAAATTTTCGTCGGTCAATCCCCATCAGAGTCGCTGTCGCTGGAGTCGCTGTCGTCACCATCCTGGCATCGGCATGGCCATGGGCCCGGAGTGGTTCCATGTGATGGATCGACGTCATTGGTGGCAAAACTAGTGAGTGGGTTATTGTGTGGGAAAAATTATATCATATATATATATATATATTGTTGACTATGTATGACTATATGTATATTATATATACAGTATACAGTTGACATCATAGATGTATATGTATTTATATAGTTCTTAGATGTTTTTGGTGAATACCCCCCATATTGAGTTGGCTATATCCCCCAACCTTTTACCATCCGACAAGTGTGGGTTGACTCAATGAACTCCTGAACAAACCTATCTGGTTGGTGGTATACCTACCCCTCTGAAAAATATGAAAGTCAGTTGGGATGATGACATTCCCAATATGGAACGTCATAAAATTCATGGTCCAAACCACCAATCAGTTACATAAGCACATACCCTCTGGTAATCTAACATAGCTATTGAAAATTGCCATTTATTGTGGATTTACCCATTGAAAATGGTGATTTTCCATAGCTTTTTGTATGTTTACCAGAGGGTACACTTCGCAAAGCATCCTATGGCACTTCAAAGTCTTCAGCATCGCAGGTCGGCCTTCTTGTCATCGTCACTCTCTGCCTGGCATTTCTCGGAGAGAGTCTCCGATCAGGTCCCATAGATTCAGCCATGATTCATCCATTGGTCCATGGCCATCTTGACACATCTTGACTTGACACATCCGCATATTCCGCATGAAAAATCATAAAAATGAAGTTCGTAATGTGATTTACCCCAACAACAATTGCAGTAGAAAAATCATAGAACCCTTCCATTGTGCTCTTTGGCAGCCCATTTCCGAGCCATGGCGGTTCGCGGCATCCCGTTTTTTCGGCCTTCTGCTGCTTCCCGTCGCTGAGTTTCTCCACAGGTTTGGTCTTCTCCTTTTTCTCATCCTCCTCCTCTTCGCTATCATCGTCACCACCCAGCCTGGGCAAAAGACGACGAAAAAAAACTTGGAACACCTTGGAACTTGGATTCAGAGTCCCGTCTCCCAACTATAGTGGGAGACGGGGGCAACCCAGTCAGATGCACAGATGACATGGTTTAGGCTATGTTTCAACCACTACGACACTATGTACATCACTGACTGAGATGGCTAGTTATCCAAGATTATCCAAGTAAGTCGTCCAACAGCTGGAACAAGGAGTTCCACAACGGAAAACCATGGAAAACATGGTTGGAAAAAGTTTGAAGACACCGTTTGGAAGGACGTGGAAAATATATCCCAGCTGTGGAAACCCTGAGTTCAAGTCCATCGGTTCATGCTCTATGGGCGCACAGAAAACCAACATTTGTACCAGGGCAAAAGAAGCCACTTGGCTGTTTGGATCTGTTTAGTGAAATTCCATTGGTGACCACTCGTCCTGTTGAAGTTGGGACGGAGACCATTTTCATGTGCTCAGTTGGCTTCGAAGTGACTAGGCTCAAACCCTGTTGAGAACTGAAATGATCACCCAATGTTCCTCGTACTTGGTATGGATCAATGCTGGACAGTCCAAAGGATTAAAAGACATATATAATCTGCGTTTCAATGACCAAAACTTCTGGTAAAACCCTGGCTGAGATGTTCAACATCATCACAAAATAGTGGTAGACCCAATAAATCCCAACAATAAATCCCCAATTTGAGCATGGTTGCGTTATAATCATTCCATATTTTCCTGTATATGTCTTCCCTATGTTTCAAGCCATCCTCTATCTGGGCTCCAGACTCGCCCATAAACTGCTGGAACAAGGTGGGTTGCAAGTCCAGCTCCTCCAAAAACAGATCTGATCATTCACCAAGCTGAACCCCGTTGATTGGGGAGTATTCCATCGAGAAATATCAGTCAAACGATGCGCTGGATCGGAGGGTGTTGATCGGAGGGTGCTCCTAAGTCAAGATTTTAAAAGATGCGTGACCAATCTAACCAAGTTTCAGTGCTCGACAGAACAACATCAGGGATGTGGTTTACTCATGATTAGCATGGTATCTTATGGAACAACAAAGAGAACACTCAGCCATGACGACAGCAACGTACCAAGATTGACCAAGACACAAGGAACAAAAAAAGGCTGGGAAGTTCGATGTAAATTCAGGTAGCCAAATTCCAGGAATGTGACATGCGACGACATTTTTTCTGATTCACCTTAATATTTGTATTGTCTCTAGGGCTCTATGAGGTCATTCTACCTACAGTACTAGAAGACTGAAAAGTTGGTAGAGGATACAGCAACAGCTTTCCGAATAGTCATACCACGGGTTTGGTGGTTCTGCAAAGTTGGAAACATCAGTGTTTTCCCGAGTCATCCGGCTTCATATTCTTCGAGTGGCTTCACACAGTCCGATGGGAAAAAAGCAGTCTGTTGAAATGATGCAATCAACGAAGGCTCTGACCTCATCCTCAGGATGAACAAAAATTTCTCTTTTCACCTGCCAGCATGAAAGAACTTGGGACGTTCAGAGATGTCGCACCGATCTTGCAGCATCACATACTTGCCGACAGTCAAGCAGGATCATCAGTTTCAATCATCGGTTCTAGATACAAACAAGTTGCCACACAAACGCAGGGGAAAAATGATAGGATCAAGTGATGCTACTCCCCCATTGAAAGATGTTTATCCCATAAAAGCCTCCATTTATGTGCGATTTCCCAGCTAGCCACAGTTGAGTACTCGATGGTAAATGCAAACTTTGCAGACAGCACTGTCAGACCTCATCCTCTGTACTCACGTTGAAGTTCAAGTCCACCTTGCCACAACTCAAGCATAATGTCAGGTTGGAGCTTGGGAAAGACATGGCAACTTTTGAAGTGACTTGTTTGACCTTTGTACAGTGGTGACTTACTTATCGGATATCCAAAATCACCCATCTCCAATCTTGATCTATCTTGTCTGTCCCATCCCCGTGGGGTTTTTCCTCCAGCACCATCTCTCAGCATCCATGGCTTTTCAGCCACCGCCCAACCTTCTTGTCGATCCCCACATAGGAGTCGCAGAGCGCGTGCACCGTCAAGCTGTGCTTGCCCGGCCGCGAGATCTGCAACGGGACTAAGGTCAAGCACCCATGAAATACATGGTCTATGAGTTGACTGTCAATTTGCAGTACTTTGGAGGTACACTGAAGTCATTGTTTGACACTTGACATGGAATGACATTTTTCAAGACATGGGCGAAGCTTAACATACGAAATTGGCGGTGCCGAATTTCTGAATGGTAATCTAAAAACCCCTCAGTGTTTCATGATGAAATCCCAATGCTCATCCCTTCCCCAAAAAATCCTAAACACCCCCTAAACGAAACCATGTTTTTTTGTTGGGAATTTCCACATATTTCCACATACTTGGGACCATTTATGGGGTGTTTAATGACGGGCCTGGAAGCGCAGTTTGGCTTCGATCAGCCGTTCAGTGTCGCGGATGCGCCTGGAATGGTGCGGTTAGGCGGGCTGCAGGTTGGTGGTGATGGATCAATAACAATACTGTAACCATTAATTACTATAAACTGTAGCTTTACTATAATGTATAATATAAATATAATGTATTATATAATTATATAGATAATATCATGTATAACAAAATGATAATCTATAATGTAGAATATAATGTAGAAGATAATGTATATGGTCACCGACAGAATTATGGGAGAAAAAAAAAACGTTCAACTTAGACAGGCGGCGCCTGCGTCCGATTTTTCCATAATTAGGTTTTTCCCCATAAGGGTTCAAAATATCCCGGAAGTGATCCGAACCTTTTTTTTCCATAATTCT
>Ga0126342_10013316_pt1 | contig 14586 bp, 9 predicted proteins | sample Cyp1metagenome_FD_92528 | JGI IMG/M metagenome (GOLD analysis project Ga0126342, IMG submission 92528) | Coral microbial communities from Lord Howe Island, Old Settlement Bay, Australia - Cyphastrea 1 metagenome | ecosystem: Host-associated > Invertebrates > Cnidaria > Coral ... | reverse complement strand
TGGTTTGCAGGGTCTTAAGCTGCTGTGGGGTCTGCGCGTGGTGTTCACAATTCCCTCAAAATATTCTATCTACCTGGTTTGAAACAATATTCTATCTACTTTTTGGTGTTGTTTGATTTTTGTTTTTTTCAAAATTTCTCCAGACCCGTCCAAAACTGGCTAAAAATGACTTAACAAAGACGAAAAACATATAGAATGGCTTATCAAAGTGACTCCCATAATTTCAAATCTCTGCGTTTGTGAATAACTGCAGCATCAAAATAAAGGAGGTTGTATATAGTTGTTTGCTGATTTGGATTCCTGCTTTGTTTCGCTATATGTCCGATAGTTGCCTATCAACCATGGTTGAAATTACCAACCAACACGTATTATACATATATATATATATATATATATCATGGTGATTATGATGTAATTATATCGATAGATATTAGATGATATTAGATGTCGATCAGATACAACCAGATAGATATACAAACGACGCATAGATACATAGGTGCATCAAAAAACATCGATACATAGAATTTTTACATGGATACTTTAAAAGTATAGATACATGGATTCATAGATTAATAGTTTTTGTTTTTTATATATACGTTTAAACTAGTGGGAATATATTATTTTTTAAAAAATACGTTTTTAGTGGGAATATATATTTTTTTTAAAATACTTTTTAAATACATATAGATTACTTTTTTCTATATACTTGTTTAATACTTATAGATTACAACCCCCATAACCATTTTTTGAAAACATCCTGCAGTTGTACAAAAAATCCCCCGGGATCATTTCAGGACTTAATCCGCGCCATTCTGGGAGCGGAAGCGCTGTCAAAGCCCATGGACGAACAAAAACGCTCCTTGCAGGACTATTTGAGCGCCTGGGCAGTGAGTTTTCATGAGATTTCAGCCATGGAGAGAGATGGAGAGTTTACCTGGTTGGTGGTTTGGAACATGTTTTTTTTTTCCATTCAGTTGGGTATAATAATCCCAACTGACGAACTCATATTTTTCAGAGGGGTAGGTATACCACCAACCAGTTACATATGTTTTTATTTGTTTTTTTTAATGAGTTTCGCCGTTTAGATGGGATTTTGATTCAACCAGCGAAAACGGGGTATTGACCAGAAACTATTGTGATTTATCATGATTTAGCCAGGAAGAATTAGTATTAAACAGCATTTAAACAAGTTAAGTGTTATAATCCCATGTTCTACAAATCCCATTAGTATTAAACATAGTAACCGTAACGTATTAAACATAAGGATATAAACAGCAACATGGGATGCTGTGGCTCTGGATCGGCGAATGGTTGGTGATGTGGGAGTAATGTTCAAAGAATGGTTGGTTAAGCATCTAAACATGTTATTGAGTTTAAGTAGTTGAAATCACTATTTTGTGATATCCAATAGGTATAGTAGTTATAGTAGTTATAGTAGTCTAAGCATCCAAGTATAGGATTGATATGGTTCTTGACTTGTGAATTGAAATACTGAGATTTCCCACGTGATGTGATTAGTTTACAAAATGTGTCCGTGTTATACAGATGGATTCAAATGAACCATGGAACGAAGACCTAGCAGCTATTGATCTTCGTACAAATGTATATTACCCTCTGGTTATTTAACATAGCCATGGAACATTACCCATTTACATATTAAAAATGATTTACCTGTTAAAAGTGGCAATTTTCCATGGCCATGTTAGATAACCAGATGGTATATACAGTGGAGAATATCTATAATCGTGGTGATTTCCGTACTGGGCGAAGTTGTAATCGAACTAGTTTTTCTTTCTTAGGTTATACAACTATAGTTGGATGGCTTTAAAAGGCAACATCGAGCTTTCGGATAGGATTTATGGTGTTACAAAATAGGTCAAACTAGTTGATTGGTTAATGCGTGAGCCAATGCAAAAATATGAAGAACAACCATTAGTCATCGCGGTATAGGTTCCTTGAACTAGCATTGACTCGAAAATTGGCGTTTCGAAACACGGGGGTATGATCTATGAATATCTATGACATGAATCCTGGATCCAGGACTCACGGATCCGTAAATGATTCAGTGGTGCATTCCAAATGAATTGGTCAAGCAGCTTGGGATACTGTCGATATTGTGTCCTTGGATGGTCATCAATTCATTTTCATAAAGGATTTATTTGGGGGTTTCCTAAATTGTGGGTAGCCCTTTATCGCTGGATGGTTTATTTCATGGAAAATCCGAAAATAATAGCTGGATGATAACTAGGGGTACCCCCATGACTTAGGAAAGCTCCATAGATTCTCACATTGGGATGGAACATCTGATTCGACTGGGTGATTCTTGGGATTTGGATTGCCAAAAGATAGGGACGATTTTTAGGGACATGGAGACATGTTTTCTCGATTGATTAATTTAGACTTATGTTGTTCGTGAAAAATATGTGACATACCCTCTGGTAATTTAACATAGCAATGGAAAATCACCATTTTTAATGGGAAAAATCAACTATAAATGGCCATTTTCAATTGCTATATTAGTTCACCAGAGGGTATTTGTTGACAAGAATTTGTTTGTTGGTTGGGTTCAGCTTGTGCTGGCAATATTCGTTTTCTGCTGGCGAATGCGGGGGAAACATGTCATTGTGGGTTTTGAAACCAATTTGTTATTGAGGTGACACTGATGACATATACCCTTGATTTGTACCATGTGAGGCCCCCCAGTGATGTTAGTTGGTTAACAAAAGCTCCAGTAACTAGTTCGTTATAAGTACCATAAACCATAGTTATTGGAGTTGTTTGCACCAACTTAGATATCGAACGGGGGCCTCACATTGTAAGTATCCTGGTCCTGGTTATCGCTCGTGGGCGATATCGCGAGCCTCAGTTCCCAAACTCCTGATCTCCCATGATTTGCCTTTTGCACCCCAGCCATCAAAGGAGAATACCATGACGAAACTCTGCAATTTGGAAATTACAATAATGGGCATTTCCTACAATTGGCAAGGTGCCCCATTTTACCACCCCTACCCCAAGGAGAATGGCCGATAACTCGATAACTTGGTTACATGTGCAAAACCCACAGTGTCTCCAGAAAATCTAATTACTTTCATTGTGGACGTTTACGGTCTACTTGGAACACGAAAAAAAAGGAACCTCGTTTTCTTAATTTTTCTCGTGCATTTTTTGGTGCCCTTCTGGTGCACACTGTTGCAGCGAATGGGCGGTACACAAGATAATATACATGATACATATACATGTATGTATATATATAATATATATAATATATAATAATATATATGTATATAATATATACGTGTGTGTATATACTATATACTATAATATTATATTATATTATATTATATTATTTTTTACTTTATTATATTATATATACAGTACATATGCGTGTATAATATACGCGTGTATATATATATAGTATATACTTGACATGATATGGATATGGATATATATATATATTATTCATACCATATCAAGTATGTATATATGAACCACTCCCCACATGGCGCACCTGCACCCGAGTTGCACCTGGCTGTCCCGTCTACAACTGGCCTATGGCTGATCTCGTGGCATCGGCTGCGCCTTGGAACGGCTCAGGGTTTCCAGCCCTGGAACGAGGTGAAAAATGGAGGTTTTCAATGGGAAAATCATCTACAAATGTTCACTTTAATAGTGGATTTAATAGGGTTTAATGGGATTTCATGGGATTTCATTGGGATATACCCTCTGGTAAACGTTTACAATTTGCGAACTGGAAAATCACCATTTTGCGAGCAAAAAATTGACTATTTCTATGGCCATTTTCCATAGCTTTTTCTGTGCTTACCAGAGGGTATATTTCCGTTATGGGTTGCGTATCAATGCCCATCTTTGTTGCTTGCATCCCCACGTTGGCAACGGTTTTTTATAATCCAATCGCGATCATAGCATGCAGCAAGCCTCCACAATGGAACAGCACCATGCTACCAAAGGTTTTAATGGTGATTTTAATGGTTTTATGGTGATTTAATGGGTTTTGATTTGGATTTACCCTCTGGTAAACGTTTACATAGCTATGGAGGATCAGATTTTTTTATAGGTAAATCCACTATTTCTATGGTCATGTTCAATAGCTATGTAAAATTACCAGAGGGTAGAGGACATGATCAACCGCTAGATTTTGGGGACAAGGCATGACAATCCCATCAGCTGTTCCCTCTGGTTCTTCAACATAGCTACAATGTGAGGCCCCCAAGATATCTAAGTTGGTGAACATAACTCCAATAACTATGGTTTATGGATGTTTATGGTACTTATAACTATAGTTACTGGGGCGAATCTAAACCAACGTTCACATCACTGGGGGGCCTCACATTGTATGGAACATCACCCATTTTGAGATCCCCTCTGGTAAATGTCTACATAACTAACAGTTTGCGAACTGGGAAGATCCACCATTTTTCAATGGGTAAATCCACGAGTTTTCTACGGTCATGGGAGGCTAATATGATGTGAGTAGTGCACATGAATATATCCACCATGTTGATAATTATGTATTTTATGTATCATATAATTATGTATATTATATGGTGTATTACTAATATTATGAATAATTAAATTATGATATATATATATATATATTAATAATCAATTATGATATTATGTGTGTAGTGCATATTTGAAATGTGTAGTGCATGGACCACACCAAATCTTGGTGCTTTATGTAACCTCTGGAAACATTGATGGCGAACAGAGCTTCGACACTTTTCGATGATTGTTTTTCTTTAGTGTCATCATGTATCACCGGATAGACTTGGTTGATGATTTTATATTTTTCATCATTCTTTGCAAAGTTACAGACATCCAATTATTTTCATGGATCCTGCATGGTATGAAATACATAAATACACTATTTCAATCCCATGATTGATTAGTGTTGATCATATTTTTTGAATGGTGGAATATTATCCTTTTCCTTGTTGAAATTCCATTTTTTTGATCCTGGGCTGTTTGGTGGTCCATCGCTGGCTCGGTTGTGTTGTTTTAGGTCTTTGCCACCTCGGGTCCTCGTCGCTATCGTGTGGAACGCCCGAAACCGACTGGCATGCTGAGTTGTGATGGTAACTTGTCCCAAACAACGAGTTTTGGACATGTTTTGTTTCTCTACAAATCATAGGGAGGCGATATAGTTGATTAATGTTGATTATGTAGTTGATAGTTGATCATTGTTTTTTTGAAAATGCAACAATTACAAAATGGGTACCCTCTGGTAAACTAACATAGCTATGGAAAATCACCATTTTCAATGGGTAAATCCAGTATAAATGACAATTTTCAATAGCTATGTTAAATTACCAGAGGGTAATTATAGATTTCAAAAGTAATTGTTTTGGTGATAGTTGTTAGGTTTCTGAGTTGATGATTTGGATTTGATCGTGACGATTTTGTTGATTTTTGTGGATACAGCTGATCTTTTATAGAAATCCTTGATATTAGTGGTTTTGTTGATTGGTTTCGATGTTCATTGATTTGCAACCAGACCAATTGTGTTCTGGATGAGGTTGACCTACAGTTGAATGGGTTCAGCAATTTACCATCTGGTAAACTTAAATAACTATAGAAAATCACCATTTTTAATGGGAAAATCAACTATAAATGTCCATTATCAATAGCAAACCGTTAAATTAACAGAGGGTATGACGAAGGCTACCCGCTTTCGGAAGTGCTGCGTAAACCCGCCAGGCTGGTCGTGTCTGTGATTCCAACACAGTTTGGAAGGTTTTCACAAACATCAAATTTGATCTATACTTACTGTAAGTCAACTGGTCGGTGGTTTGGAACATGGCTTTTATTTTCCCCAATAGTTGGGATGATGATCCAATCTGACTGATATTTTTTTCAGGGGGATTGAAACCACCAATGAGCCAGGTGTTTTCATCTGCTCAATGATTGTTTCTATCCATATTGATACTATAGATATTATAGATCTGTTTTGTTGTTTGCTTGGTCCTTATTAGTTTTGTTGCTTTCTAAGTAGCCCGGTGAGATGTGCCATGGTCAATCCGAATCGCCAAGTTAGTTGATCTAGCCGTGAAAAGCAACGGGATTTCCCGGGATGACTGTAGCCATAGAAGGTCCATTAATATCATCAATGGGAGATCTCCAGGATCCTAAAATGGAGGTACGTTAGTACCATATTTCTGGCCATATTTTCTGGGGATATTCCCTGAAATTTAGGCCTTATATATGGTAGGTACCTCCAATTCAGGATCCTGAAATGGCCATTGATATCATGTTTTGACCATGGCACATGATGCACTGGCACAACTAGGATCAACTAGGCTTCTGCGGCTTCTGCATTGATCATTGGGATTTTTGTTAGGGGGAAATCTGTTGGAAGCCTGGTGCATCCACTGTTGTTGAGAATGTATGTGTGCTAAATTGGGTTGGTGCATATGATAATATAAATATATAATTGTATATATGTCATATGCAATTTTATATGTGCATCGTATGTAATGTATATGGACATATATATATCTATATATATATGTATATGTATATATATATGTATATATATATTATAATTATATATATATGTATACATAATGTATATATATATATATATATATATATACATATATATATACATATACATATATATATATACACACATATGTAAACATATATATGCATATATATATACATATACATATACTATAGTTGTATAGCTGTATATTATATTTATCACTATTTTAGATATCTATCGATATCATACGTTGCCGTCTTGCGGAAAAAAAGAACCGGAAGTCGGGTCGCTGAGGTTTGGAGTACCCTGAGCTCTCTTTAGGATGGACTCAGGACAGGGATGGAGTTTCGACTGGATGGCGGCTATGGGGGATTTTTAGTTTTATATAATGGGGATATAAATTTTAGGTTATATCAATGGCCATTTCAGGAACCCCCAAAATATGGCCTTATATGGTACAGTACCTCCATTTCAGGATCCTGGAGATCTCCCATTGATTGGGGAAGTCACTGGGATTTTTGTTTATGGGATTTACCCTCTGGTAAATTAACAGTTCGACCCTGAAAATAGCCTAGTTTTAATGGAAACTAATCTTCCAACCCCGATGACTGCCAGGGTCTATGTTAATTTACCAGAGGGTATATAATGGGGATATATCACCATCGCATCCCATTTAGGTTTACAAACAATGGGAATATGGGGGATTTTTATGAAATATGATATGGGTTTATAAACCTAAAACTCCCATTTTCCAATGTTTATTTGGGTTTAGATCATATGGAAACAATGGCATATTCATTCATGCTGTTTATTGGGTTTATTCATTGGTATCATTAGATTTTTTGGTTGTTATAACCCCATGACCTAAATATTTGGTTTAACACACCTGCGGGAAATTGATGGTTTTATAAATGGTTAATATGGGTATATACGGTATATTATTAGTTGGGATAGTTCCCAATATTGATGTATTGAATGTGAATCTTGATTTAAAAAAAGTAGCCAAAGATGAAACTGGGGATGTATCCATCATTGAATGGGACTATTGCCCACACATGCTGTACCCTCTGGTAAACTAACATAGCTATTGAAAAAGGCTATTATAATTGATTTGCCCATTGAAAATGGTTGATCTTTCCATAGTTTTTTGTATGTTTACCGGAGGGTAATGGATGGTGATGTCGGATATGTCTAGCCTATTTGGGATGATGATCCCCAATGACCTGGTTGAACTAACGGGCCAAGTTGCGCTGGGATTCATGATCAATATCTAAAAAAAGCTGAGGTGGGTCCAGGTGGGTTGACATAAAGCAACAGCAACATACCTAGATGGCAACCTGGTATGGGTTAAGATTGTATACCTCAAGAAGGATGGTTCATACTCAACTATGGCCAAACATACTCTTCTTTGCCTCAAAGTGTAAGCCACACCCACATAAGGATACATTAACTGATTGGTCGTTTGGAACATGATTTTTATTTGTCCATTCAGTTGGGAATGTCATCATCCCAACTGACGAACTCATATTTTTCAGAGGGGTAGATATACCACCAGCCAGATAACCAGATGCTAATTTCTATACCTCATATATGAACTTTATAACCAGGAATATGATCTAGTCACCTAGTTCACCCTAGTTAAGTTATAAGTTCAGAGGGGTAGGTATACCACCAAGCAGTTATAAGTTAAGCAATTTATTTTCCATAATTAATATGGGATAGTACTTCCCATTGACGAACTCATATTCTTCAAGATGGTTATTGCACCACCAACCAGGGATAGTCCTTGGCCAGGAGACCACCTGGGAGCATTACGGCGCTTGTGATGCTGGGACGGTGGCATTTTTTTTTCACGTCTCGGTATGAAAAACTGAGACAAGTAGTGGAAGAATTGAAGGTTTACGTATAGATGTTCAGGTTTTAAGCAAGAAAGATGTGTCAAGATGTGTCAAGATGTGTCAAGATGTGTCAAGATGTGTCAAGATGTGTCAAGATGTGTCAAGATGTGTGATTGATGGTTGTTTAGAAGGGATTCAATTTATGGAAATTGGAGTTCAAGCGGCAAAATTGAGGATTGTTGGTTGAACTAACTATAGGTCAACCAGGCTTTACGTTAGTTACATTTATTACTCGTAGGGAATTTACCAATCGATTGCATCAGATTTCAGGATTCAGTGTCAGTAGTAAAATGGGAGCTGATATTATGGTAACCAGCTGGTGAGCTTGGTAGTTCCATGTAGTTCCATAGAATGATAAATGTGTGCTATAAATAGGAATATATAGGTAAATTCAACCATCTGGAAATCAACGTGGCAATGGAAACTACACATTTTTCAATACCCTATAGATGGAGGTTTTCCGGGAAACAATGCATCTATAACTGGTGGATTTTGGAATGCGGCGTTTGAACAAACCGCAGGGTGTGTACTCTTTTGCTATCGGGGAGATATAGATAAAATACATAATATATGATATACATATTATATATATATGCACATGTGTACAACCACAATATTTACCAACTATACCAACTTCAATCAGTAAAGTACGGAAGGATATCTTTTGGTTCGAACACAGACATTGTTTTAAAGGTAAAGCCACTGGTAAAGGGTAGGTTAAATACATGTAATGTCATGGCTATGCTAAAAGTGGGGCCCAGCGATCATCCTTTGCCTTGAATATCAAAGGCGGCATGCTGGGGGCCATATGAATTGTGGGGATACTCCCTGAAATTTAGGCCTCAAAAATAGGCCAAAAATAGATGGTAGGTACCAATTTGGGTTCCTGAAATGGCCATTGGTATATGTATATACACATTTTTTTGTCTTTCCTTCTGAAGACTCAGGAGATAACAAAATGTTGGAGTCCGTTGGTACAGAAGACAATGTGTTTTCAAAGGAAACTTTGGATTCACACCCAAGCATCGCTGCCAACAACTACACAATTCGCCCTCCCAGATGAGGAACATATCGATCATATTTTCTGGCCATGTTTGATCAATGCTCATAACATATGGAAAAAACACAAAAAATGATTCACCCGTTGACGTTCCATTTGGTGTACCTCATTTTGGACAAACACAAATGGAACAAACTATGCAGATGTTGGACTGGTCACGCCGGCAGCACACTGAGGACTTTGAAGTACTTGATGCTTTGAGTCAGAAGGACTTTGAGGAGCAGAATGATGGAGCGCCCTTTTGTTCACACATATTTGCTTATTTTTGGGTGATGTCAGATGATTTTGTTGATGCTAGTTTTTTTTTTTTAAAGATGATGCTGTGTCACGAAGTTCAAACATCATCAATCTGGGAACAGGTGGGGCCCTGCAAGTAAAAGTCTGCTCATGATCCCATCTAACTATAGATCTATCCCCCACAAGTCCAATCGTTTGGCCTAGCTATAAACCCACTTAGCTAAGTAGGAGGCACCACATTGCAGAGTCTCCTTGCGACCACCGCTTTTTTTGGTCAGGAAATTGACAGTAATCATCCCTCTTTCATAGAGACTAAGATCAACAGCTTTGTAGTTTAATGATGTTTAATAGGTTAGTTTGTTTGTTTTACCATCCCGCACCTTCTGGACCCTGGCTGTTAACTGTGCTTTTGTTGGTCTCTCAAAATCCATGTTCTCAAAGAAATCAAATTACGTCATTGTAATTTCTTTTGCTGAAAACATGTTGAACAGTTATGGCCCTTTACCAGTTATAAGTACTTATAACCCCATTTATAGAATGTATTACTGTATCCCATTTATAACCAGTTATAACTAATAAATGGCCATAACTGAAGATAATGACTCATAGGTTGAAATTGCACCAACAAATTACCAATGGAGATACATGTTTTTAGCGTTCGGACAGCTGACTGTGAAGAGGTCATGCATAAATTTAAAGTCATCATTCTTGTTTTATTGTGACTTCACGTTGTAACAATCATGATTAGCTGTTTTATAGCATGTTTTATTTTACCATTTATAGTCATATTCCGGCATACGTGTATAGTCATCATTGTTGTGTGTCAAAGATCATAAATTATTCTGAATGGTTTTCGTCAACATTCATGTTTAGTATAGACATGAACAAACATGATATATCACCATAAATCCATATAAATCCTTGTTATCCTACAAGGTGGTGCCCCCAAGATAGCTAAGTTGGTTTATAACTCCAATAACTAGGGTTTTTGTAGGTGAGAATCTATAGTTAATGAGCAAAAATAACCAATTTATAACTGGGGGGGCACCACCTTGTAGCTATAAATCAACTTACCTTTTTGGGGGGCCTCACGTTGTAACCAATTTTTCACCATCCCAACATTCACAGCTCGACCCACGGGGGGCCCCTGTTTAGATGAAAGGTGGGTTTAGGTCATGTTAGTTGGGGCATGGAATACCATATATATATATATACTGGTTGGTGGTTCGGAACATGAATTTTATGCCTTTCCATATATTGGGGATAATTATCCCAACTGACGAAATCATATTTTTAAGAGGGGTTGAAACCACCAACCAGTATACATACATATATATATATACATACGTATATGTATATGTATATGTATATTTATATGTATATATATATATCCAGTGGAATATGATATAACCAAGTATAACCCCACTATCGTGAGGTTACAATTAATCATAAAAAAAAGGTATTTTTTTGTGGTATTATGTTGTATCCTCATTGTTCTATGTGTTTTCCCAAGGGTTCCATGATGTCATCTCCGTAGGAGAACTACCGAGATCTGGGTCGACCTGTGTTGCTCAGACGCTTGCACTGCCATGGTCAGATGCAAGTGCTTCATCGCTACATAACCCGAGTTTTATGCATAATATAGACATATACACATGCAGTTTCATATCTGACTATATATATATACCATATATATATATACCATATATATATATACCATATATATATATACACCATATATATATACCATATATATATATATACACATATTTTCAACCAAAATTTATCAATTATGATTATGACATTATGGGGAGATCCCCAAGTGTATATTGCGTTATTATCTGCTATGTTACGTTTTTTTTTCTGCGGCCCATCGAAGGAAACTTTGCATCCATCGAAGATCGCTGCAACGTGCGGAAGGGCTACGTCATGCAGGTGGGAGATCGGAGGGAACGAGGGAAACTGGGAGACAACCTCGAAAGGGGTACAACAAGACATCAAGGGGTCTTGAAACCAAACAGTCTATTGGGGATATACCCTCTGGATACCCTCTGGTAAACTAACATAGCTATGGAAGCCATGGCCCATTTATAGTTGGTTTACCAATTTAACATAGTGATTTTCCAGTTCGCAAACTGTTAGTTTACCCTTAAAGGTGGCCACGGATGGTCCCTGGGATAGTGGACCAGCTAGAGATGATGTACCAATGCAACATAGCTGGTTGAAACGACCTACGACCCACACGACCCAACTTTCCAACGTTATGACTTCGATGTCACCAAGGTTTTTTTGTCTCACTACTATTGGTTAGCCTTTTCGATGAGTTCAGAACTCGTTTTTCGACGGTTTTCATCTCACTTCATGGTGGATCAGTGGATCACGGCAGGCACACAGCAAGGATCTCTTTGAGCTGGGACCCATTGCATATCCAAACCTCATTGGTGCAGAGCCCTGTGAGAGCCTGGGGATGGCTAGAGCTAAAAATTCATTTTGTTTTGGATCATCCATAGGGATTCTATGGGATGAAACTTAGGAGTAGTCGAAAATATGGGATATCATCAAACAAAATGGGATATTAGGAGGTTTAATATGGGGTTTAATATGGGATTTAATATTAGAAGGTTTAATATGTTATTCACCAGTGTCACAGTGTCATCAAACATACGTCGCAGGAAATCTGGAAATCTCCGAAATGGAGATTCTCCCGGAGGACTTGTAAAACATTGGGATCTGGGGGTAGTCATGGGGGGTTCCATAGTCATGGGGGATCCCCAAAATGATTGGTCTATAATCAATGGAACATCCGAAAACATGGATGATTTAGGGGTGCCCCTATTTTAGGAATCTCTTAAATCAGTGATGTTTATTAAATAATGCATTCTCTCAACTAAGGAAATGCGTGCTGACTGTTATTCTATATTATACTATGTTTTTGCTTGGAAGTCCTTTAGTAATTGGGGTCTACCGCTATACCGTACAAATATATAAGTAAGGCTTATAACACAACAAAGATCAACATAAACTGTTTGGTATATACCACACTTTCTAGCCACTTTCTCACTTGAGGTATTATCCACGCGCCGTTTTTTTGTCAGTGCACACCTCTTTATAGTTTCTTTGAGGGAGTTTTGGTGCATTTTGGGGTGGTGGATAACAGTGGCTGCAAGACATGCTTTTGGTTGAAGTCTTTCTTTCCGGGATCATACTAAAGTTTAGCTGAAATGGGCATTATCATAATCCATAATGGGAATCCTGTGCTCAACCTGATTGAATGACGGAGTTTTCAACACTGCTTTCATATTTTGGTGGAAAGAACATACTGTTGTTGCTATTGGAATGATTCTAACGTTTCAGTCTGTAGCTGTGAATATTCTCGAGCTTGTATATGATTGTACACGTATTCGTACATGTTTTTTGATTTGTTCGCTTACATTACGATGTGCTCAAGATATCTGTGATATTACACATACTGGGACCCTTCAGTTACAATAAGTAGGTTAGTTAAGCTATTTAACTACATATTGTATATATATATATATTTACATACATATCATATCATATATATATACATACACACATAGTATTGTCTAATTATATATTCATCATTAGCTGTGGATATATATATATATAGAGTTACATCATCAATCCACCAGTTTTTGTAGCTTTAAGCTAACAGAAACCTGTCTTGGGGACCACATTGTACCAACTACAGTTGACAAATGACCCATGGAGCAACCCTGATGGCAAGGAAACGCTTCACCGTCGAAGAAGCTGAACAGGGAGCTCATTGTGAGAGGCCGGGCTCACACATATGGGTCAAATGTCAAAGACTCTCCGAGTTTATGAGTGATACTGGCCCTACTGGCTCGCAGAATTGATTGAAGGCAACATTTGCAGTAAACATCGGAAAACCCTACCCTCTGGTAAACTAACATAGCTATTGAAAATGGCCATTTATAGTGGATTTACCCATTAATAGCATGGTGATTTTCCATAGCTATGTAAACGTTTACCAGAGGGTACTTATGATTGGATGCGAAATGGATCCTTTCCTCGAACTTGTCCCTTTAATATCTTTAATCCATCCGGATGTGACCCAGAACCAGGGTTTTAAATAGCCCAGGGTGCATTGATGTAATGATAGAGTCAGACTTAGTGGCATTTGGTATTTGCGCATTGATATAATAGTGATATAATGATAGATACTTAGATATAAGCGCACTCTATCATTATATCTATTTATAATGATAGACATTTAGGGTTGGCATTTAAGAGCACTTAAGAGACATAAATGTGCCATTTAAGGGACATTTCATGATTTCCTGCTATACAATGATTTTCCAGCCCAGATGCGACCATCAACAGGTCAAAGAGCGCAAAAAATGGAAAATAAGAGAAGATGAGACCTAACCCTGCCGGAGACTAATAAGAGCAAATAGGAGCGACTAAGAGCATATAAGGAAGAACTAATGTAAGATAAGATAAGACAGTAGACAAGTTTAAATCATGAATAATAACATTTAATAATAGCGCATAGCAGCAAATTTGCGAATTATAGTATATTGTATATTTTATATTACATTAAATTATATTATATATATATATTATATTATAGATTAAATAGTATATAATTATATTAATATTATATTATATTATATTATATTATATTTGTTTATTATATATTATATATTGTATATCATATATTATTTTTTATATTATATATTATTTATTTGTATATTATATATTATATTATATATTATTATATTATATATTACTGATTATATATTATAAATTATATATTATTGATTGTATTATGTATTATATATTATATATTATAGAGTATATTCTTTTTTTAATTTTATATTATATTATATGATATTATATTT
>Ga0126342_10013315_pt1 | contig 14586 bp, 19 predicted proteins | sample Cyp1metagenome_FD_92528 | JGI IMG/M metagenome (GOLD analysis project Ga0126342, IMG submission 92528) | Coral microbial communities from Lord Howe Island, Old Settlement Bay, Australia - Cyphastrea 1 metagenome | ecosystem: Host-associated > Invertebrates > Cnidaria > Coral ... | reverse complement strand
TTGCTGTGACCCTGCTGTGACCCGGTCGTGGCGACTTTTCCGCAAGCGGTTTGTCCACATTCACGAAAATTGCTCTGACTTCAGCCCTCGACTGTACCCTCTGCGAAAACATTGAACCACATCTCGAGTGTAAAACTGCCGTAGGACCCCACGTGCCGGTGGTACAGCTACTCTGAGGTAGTCGCCGTGCCGGATCTCCAACTGCGCTCGTGTCTGCGCTCCAACAAGTCGATCATTGTGCCATAAGAAGCAAACATGTCTCGCATACTTGCAGTATGGCTGCAGACCAAGTAGTGCTAGGAGGGCTTTCCGAGAAACAGTGTTTGGCAAAATTTTGACTCGACGCACCTTCTCCGGCTCCAGCGATGGCAAAGCGTTGTGGAACTCCACATCTAGGAGCACCAACTGGAATGTCGATCCCTCTGTGATGTCCTGCGGCTTCTGAGAAATGAATGCATGTACTCTAGCAAGACGAAGATCTTCTGGCGTCGCTCGAACATGATGAAAAAGAGACACATCATGTATGCTCAGCCTCATGTGGTGTGCAAGGTCACTGTGTAATTGTTCATAAGAAGCCCATCGCGGTCTGCAATGCATAGGATCTACATCCGTAGAGTAGACAATGACTGCTCGTCTCTGCACCGCGCTGTCTGAGCGATCAGTATCGCTGCTGGATTCTTCTGTAACCGCAACTTCAACTTCCACGTCCTCATCAATACCATGATGTGCAACGTGAAAAGGAATCTCTTGTTGAACCGCAGCATGTTCATCAATCACAGCGTGACCATCATGTTGCATATAAATCCTTACAATTCACAATATGTGTTGGTTATCTAAATCACTATGAATTACTAGTAATCACTGTATAAATCACAATAAATCACTATAATATCACAACACAAATCACTACAAATCACTATAAATCAATGTGCATCAATATATATATCCCTATGGATCCAAGTACCTTCTTAGGAAGTGTTTGGGGTACAATTTACTATAATTTGGAGGCTTTTTTGTACCTTCTCAAACAGTGGCCATGGATCCATAGGGTATGAATCAATATAAATCAGCCTAAATCAATATAAATCAATATAAATCAATATAAATCAGCCTAAATCACTATAAAATAATCACTAAGTCACGAATCAGATCAGTAGCACAGCGCCAGGCTGCTCTTTTCAGCATGTGCATGTTGGGCTTCTGGGCCTCCGTTCGTCTCATGGTCCACGGCCTCAAGACGGCCTTGGGGTTTCCTGGGTTTTTCCCTAGGAAAATGATGGGAACACCATATTTCAATGGGAAAATCATAGGAAAATCATTAGAAATTGGGAAAATCATAGGAAAATCATAAGACAACCATAGGAAAATATAGGAAAACCACCGGAATTTTGGCACATCCCCGAGTTGTGACAGTTGTGAATGGAGGTTTTTCCGTGCATGGCTCATGGGGAAATGGATGAACATGGTGATCAATGGATTATAGTAAACCCCAAAAATATAGAAAAGGTATATAATTAATATTAATTAATCAGTATTAATTATTAATTATACTATTTTTGCGATCACATTAATGGCGCCATATATCATAATATATCTAGATACACATGTTTCACGTGATCTACACATGCTGGATGTTCCACGAATCTATGTTAGTTCGTTTACAGGATGGTATTATGGTAACACTGAACATATTGTAGAAAACCTACTGTAATTAGTAATATATGTAATTTTCTACATATTATTATGGTAAATCCAATGGTGAAAGATATAAAACAATATGTAATTACTGTGAATCACTATTGGATTTGTTTACCTGTCGTTCTCTTTTTGGGGACAACAAAAATCGTTGTGGCTGAAAATATTTTTTTTACCTCCAACTGGCCATCAAGGAATAGGGAAAATGGTATGGGGTAGCCTATATTCACACCAAATCCGTATAGTTAATTGCAGTACATAGGTATTGGCATTTGGACATGCATATGTGTGAAGTTAACAATGTCAACTCTGGATTAAACTCATCCAGGTGATAGAGATGTTCTACTTATTCAATTTTGACCCTTCCCCACCAAAAGTCTTGCCGTTTTCTATCAGTGATCAGAATGAAGCAACTGAACCAGCAAGGCACCATTCCTCACTTGAGCGTGTGTGAAGATGGGGTATATACCATCAAAATCATTAAAACCAATCGCAGTTTCAACATATTTCAAGAAGGAACAGTCATGATTAAAACCGCTGTTCTTTAGGACATGAAGCCAGGAGAAACCAAAATATTTTTCAGAGTTATGATGTTATGGCCGTTTATTGGTTATCACATGTTGAAACTGGCTATTCTAAATGGGATTATACATACCCTCTGGTTATTTAACATAGCCATGGAAAATGGCCCATTTATAGATGGTTTACCTGGGTTTACCTATAAAAAATGGTGATTTTCCATGGCTATGTTAAATAACCAGATGGTAAACGATACATAGGGGGCCCCTAAGCTAAGCCCTGCAGACCGTCAGTCACGCGCCGAGCCGCCGGGCCCCACCGAGCCGCAGAGACCGAGGAGGAGTTCTCCGTGGTGCTGAAGCCTTTGATCCTGGCACTGATGCTGGCAGGAAACCATGCGGGGGAGCTGTCCCTTTTTTCCCCATTGGATCATAGGATCCATGGTGCTGCCATATATGGTGTGCCATGGATCCCATCAATATACCCCAGTCATGTTAGCATTTTTCTACCAGCACCATGGATCCTATGGGTTGGTTGGTTGATGAAAAAAATTAGGGGTTTCTTCAGAAAGCCCTTGAACAACAGGTAAATGATGATAGATGGTGTACCAAACCGGCCACTCTATTTTTACCAAAAGGACATTATTGAGGGGCGGTAGCCCAGGTTTTTTTTGTGATGAACAAAATGGGGAAGATGTTGAGCCATAATTGTTGTTTCAGTAGTTTCAGACAGATCAAAGAGTTCATGTTGGTGAAGTAGATTGGAATTCAGCCAGATACATTTGACATAGATAGGTTCTAGAGACATTTGGAGATTTTGGTGATTGAATCATTGTGATGTTCACGTTTGGTTGGTCCGAGTGACACAATGACGCAAAGGAAGCTGTCATTTTTTTTTGAGATGAGTTCACACTATTGACTGGGAATGGTTAAATACAACATAATACAACCCAATACATTTCACAGTTGCAAAGAGTTTGAATGTTGTCAGTCTAGTCCACTTGCTCATGGCGATGAAAGATGATCACCCAGCATGATGGAATTCCGCCCCGGAGCCGCAGGATGCCTTGAAAAAGCTGTGGACATGTGCCCCTTGGACCGCTGGGAGATTGGTAGCTACTGGGTTTTTCCCCCTAGTCCCTTCGGTCAAAAGTCCCAAATAACTAGGATTTGTGTATGTTCGTTCCCCCCAAATCCCCCAAATAGATCATGATGCAATAGAGCCATCCCAAAATAGGTTGAACAGTTGGAAACCTGGAAGTCTGAGATAAATATCATCGAACCATCCTGGTGGAACACTTTTTGATCCAGCCCCATATCTCAAGATATGTCACATGGAAGCCCCGAGACCATCAAAAACTTGGTGGCACTTCATCAGCCATATGGGATCCCTTGTGGTACTGGTACTCCAACTTGACTCATGAAAGTTTGACGTGGATCCTTCATGTTTTGTTTCCGAAGCATGATATTTGATGCGCATTGCCAGTAGGTATGCTGGTGATGAGTTAATAACATGTGGAGGTTTCTGTACATGGGCGTACCCCAATAGCTGGATGGTTTATTTCATGGAAAATCCTCTTGAAAAAATGGATCTTAACTGGGCGTACCCCCAAGACTTAGGAAACCTCCCTATGAAATCACCGTCCAGTTCAATCTTAGTTCAATATTAATGAGTTAACAACATATATCATATATCATATTCCAGTTGGTATGTTGGTAATGACTTGATAACATTATATGGGTATGGGTCAATACCTATAGATACATTTTTAGTGGGATGAACATCCATTTACCAGCTATTTTGATGTTCACTAGGTACCAGGGTTTTGACCCATCCCCATATAATATAATATATATTATATACATTCAATACATTCAGATCTAAGCTTTCCACTGTTCCCCAGGTGAATTTTGCCTTGCCAGGAGTGGTGACTTCGGTTGTACGTTCGCGGGTGGAAAACCATAGGAAAACCATAGGGACTATGACAAATCACCATGTTTGGTAGGTAAAATATAGGTAGATCATCTATGACTGGTCCATGGTTTCCATAGCATTATATATTTAAAAAAACAGAGGGCAAGTCACAACTTTTAGGGACGATTTTTACGGGTGAATGATGGTCAGTGTGAGGCTGCTGATCCATGTTTATGATGTTGATGTTCTACCATTTGGTTATTTAACATCGCCATGGTATAGATGGCCCATAGAAATAGATGATTTTCCCAGCTAGAAACTTCCATTTAGAAGGGATTTCCATGGCTATGTTAAATAACCAGATGGTAGTAAGTTGCTCGATTGTTATAACTATAGCAATCCCAATAAGGATAGAATTTAGATACAATCTACCACTAGGTGAGTAAGATGTTGAACCCTTTCTGCATAGTTTTGGGAGTCACTATGATCATCCTTTAATATATATATATTGAAATTCACCAGAGGTTTCAGGGTAGGTTGATATGGGATGGTGCGGGTACACCCTGGTTTAGACACTTCGATTGGATGCATTACATACTTGGTCAAACCGATATTTGCTTGTACATACATTTACATACATTTACGTTTGACAATCTAAATGTGCATTGAACCCAATATTTAGCTGTTCATCATTAAATCCAATGTTTACGTTTGCCTAACAGCTTAAGGTCAACAGACCATCAGATGAACATCCCTGGTCTATGATCGAACCTGACCCTGGCACAAATTCAATATACAGTATGTTTGTTCACTGGTTCGAACATACCAAAATCGGCACACAGTGTGCTCAATCTTGAGTAAATTCAATGTGAACATGTGAAAATTACTTGTGTTTTACTGTATCTGAGAAAGGGGCACATTTTTTGTTGGTTCACTTCCATTTTGGTGGGAGTGACATTTCATGTATGGTTGGTGATGACCGGAGCAAAGATGTTGGTATGTTTACATCCGAAATTGGGCATGGTTTGGTTGTAAAATTCGTACAGTAATGATATCCCATAAGTATCCATAAGTCATATCCCATCAGATAGATGGCCGGAAAGAGAAATTGTCCAACCATCAGCCATAGCTATTCCTGGAGATTTCTCTGCCCATCTCTATGCCAACGAGCTGTGGCGCCCATCTCGCAGGACAATAAACATTGTAGTCTCTTTTGCCACCTGCCAATGTAACCTTCAGCCCTTTTGCGCATGGTTTGGAAGGTTTCTCGGCAACGAAAAGAGATAGCACGGCTTAGCGTTGTTTTAGGGAAAGCAATGGAACAGTATCGCGATTTGGGACTTGATGGAAGAATATGGACAAACTTGGGCATGGAAAGATGAACACCACGGATTTCTGACATATATACATGCATATATACATATACAGTAAATTACAGTAAGTAATATATATATATATACATATACAGAGAGAGAGAGAGATGTCATGAGATGTCAGCTTTTTGGTGGAAATCACCAACCAATGGGGATTCAACGGCCAAAACATTTGGGAAGTCATCACGAAACAGCCAGGAATCGGATCTGGCTGCAACCTGTGGTTGACCTCCGATAAAAGCTATACACGTATAAAAAGAACGGTGCCCCCAGACGTAATTTCATGGTTGGTTTATGAAGCCCACGAATACTATACTTATATTTATATAGTTAAAATGGTAATCAAGTTATGATTATATTTCTATGATATACCATATCGTTATTGGAGTTATGCTCACCAACTTAAGACTTAGCTATTCGCATGATAGTCGACCCTTCATTACCAAAACAACCTACACATGGTGTCGCCAACCTGAGCTTTTTTTTTGAGCAATCACCGAGGTCGAAACCCCAGGATGAATACATTGCTTTAGAGCAGAACTGCATCCCTGAGGTCTGGGTGGGGCCCTGGGTGGATGGATACGGTGGTTGTGATATATGGCACATGTTTTTGTGTTGAAAAAAGGACCGGGACGCGAATTGACTCTGAGATAGCTAGTACAATTTAATATCCGGGTTGGGATTTCTTTGGAAGAGGGACGCGAATTCACTCTGAGATAGCTAGTACAATTCAATGCACAAGAATTTGGCGAACACCCAACTTGAAGAAGACCCTCAAGACGAGACGATTTGATCATATTTGATCTATGATTTCCCCACCCGAGGGGATACATCAATGCATCTACTAGTGGAGCTGGTGCCCTACTGTAGCAGCTGGGCTATGTTGCCTCGCCCATCACCTTGGGGAGAAGCATGTCCATGAGAAATGAGTTTATTTCCATGTTGTATTAACAAACACACGTCAATGTATTGTCTATGAATATATATTACATATATACATATACTATAGATATACATTATATGCATATATATATATATATATATTAATATGTTCAAAAAGAACATATCATCTATAATAATAATATATATATATATAGTTATATCATACTATATAAACACATCTTGTGTATTCATATACGTATACATACATAATTACATCAATGTATCGAACATATCTTAGATCGAATCATATACCCATCGCCTTAGGCATGCCTTACCGAACTTCAGCTGTCGGTGGGTCGAAAATTGGGGGTAGCCAGTTTTTTTTTGCATCCATTTGGTCGGAGAATCAGGAAATAGCGACATTTTGTGAAGGTATGTTTGATGGCCAAAAAAAAACAGGTTTGATGTGAAGGTATCCACCATTTTGGATGATTAAATCCTTCCAGAATCTTGGAGATGTTCTGTAACCCAAAGCCTTTTCTCCGCTGTGAGACTAGGAGGTTTTGGCGGACTGGAAAGTCAAGGAGGAGCCCGGCAAGAGCTGTGTGGCACGCGTGTACCTCGGCATATGAACATTGGCAGACGAACATCGCTCTGCAAAGCTTGGTTGGATAATAATATGTAATTGTGGTTTGGCATGGTTTGACCAAATAACTTTAACCAACATGGACTTAATGGGTCTATTTTCAAGGCACTCAGAAGGGGAATTTCTGGAAAAGCACGGCCAAACAGTAGAATTACTTTGATAGGTATCTAAAACTAAAAGTCAGATCTAATCCAAGCTGGAAAGCAGAAATGATGGTCACCTTGGGAAAGTCATGTCGGAGATCTTTGGTCATGGATCCTGCTCTGAGGGTCGAAGTATATCCTTTGACCACCAAGCCCATTGTGCCCTTTTTGATATCTTGCCATTCTATTTACTATATGGATATACACCGGATCAGAGGATATACTTCCCATATATTAACGATATACATGTTTGATATTTTTTTACTTGTCGTTTTTTTTGCTGGGAAGAAAAAACATACTATATGGATAAACACCGGCAATGGGTAGTGAAGGTTGCATAACAGGAAAGGCCACTTGCTTTGTGGGTGGTGTCTATTTTTAGTGTATATCTCAACGTTACATAATCTTATCTCCAAGCATATCCCTGAATACAGTGACCTTCTTTGACGATGTCATCGACAATGCAGGGAAAGCATGGGAAAACTATTTTTTATACTCACCCAAAACCGTCAACATTGCCCAAAGTTGATTCATATGATACATTCTCAAACAAATGCAGATATACATTGGACATTATTTTAGATAACAATATATACGAATATATGATTATATAGACATATATACATGATTATGTCCGAAAGTTCCAAGCCAAAATCCCAGGCACAAACCACTATTCCCCAAAGGTCGTAAGCTTCCACCGTTTGTGCCAAAGGTTCGCTGTGGTCATTGTCCTTTCCGCTGCGGGGATGGGTCTTCTGTACATCCTCGGGAGCGTCACCTCCTCTCTGGAAAAGGCCGTAGGGATTCATGATATGATCGATGGGGGGTCGTGGGAGATCATGATTTCATATCATTTCAATAAGGGCGTTACTCGTACCCTCTGGTAAACTAACATAACTACGGACAATCACAATGTTTTATGGGTAAATCAACTACAAATGGTCATGTTCAATAGCTGTGTTAGTTTACCAGAGGGTAAGATGATTTGTCACATGAAAGCCTGAAGAATTCACTGATTCACATTTTCACTAATTGAAATAACGAAGAAATGGAGGATATCATGGGGATATCATGGGGATACCATGGGAATACCATGGGGATATGAGGCTGACAACCTGGCCTTTGGATATACCATGATACACCCTTTCGTAATACAACATAGCTATGGCAATTTGATGAACATTGCCCATTTACTTAGATACTGTAATTTAGCCACTATGTAAGGTGAATTACCAGAGGGTATGTAATGCTTGTACAATGCGATACCAATGAGGGATTCGTCGTCCATTATTGGATAATTGGGATGTAATGGGCAATCCAAGTAACAAACCATAATAAAGGGGTATTTTGACTGCACGTAATGAAACAACGTGGTTTACCTCACTACTCATGAAGCAATCAGGCTGCTAATGAATGTTCTGCAAGTTTCCAAGCACAAGACTTAGTACTGTACTTATAATATAGTTTGTGCACTCCAGTCATGAGATTTAGATAGATTTAGTACGTAGTCCACTATTTGGGTTCATACCTCAAGTGGTTGAAGGGAGATTATATCATCCTTTCTCCCCCAAGAACACAGATACTCCTCAATTGTAACCAGGATGTAGCGTACTGGCTTAATGCGGGCCGCATTTTGAGGGATTCTTTGAAGCTAAACGGATGAAAGTGAGTTGAAGCCATGCTACCAGCTGCAAGCGAGTAACTTTGCTGGAAACCGTTGGCTAGTGTCGTCGCTTGCATGGCATGTTTTTTCTGACTGGCTATGTCCTGGGGTGGTTCTGCGGGGGTCCAATCATATAATCTATACAATATCCACCATAAACCCATCCGTTTGCCTATTTATAAGCCAACCTAGCCACATCCCATGACCTCCATTCAATTCATGAAATTACCATGACGCAATGCTGGTGGCTTATACCTAGACCAACCAACGCCTCGCCAGGTGAACATGAAGACCTATCAGACAGGATTCAACCAAATGGAGAACTCTGTCTCTCAGCAGAATCCCCTTGGGGATGGTGTAGAGCGACTGAAAATGACAAATCGCCAGCCGAGCGCGACACATTATTTGGTAAGATATGTTTTACAGTAAATATGATTGAATCAATATCTTAAAAAAGTAAAAACATATGCATGGTGATATAGATGTTTCAGATCATGGTTCCAGAGGAATTGGGAATGTATGCCCTTATTGATAGTTGCGATCAACCCAAAATATCCAACATGTTCTTAGGAGTTCACATGAACAGTCTTCAACACCCCTGTTGTTTGATGATTGAGGGCGATTACATTATCAAAATTTATCAAACATGTTTTTTCGATGTTCGACACAAACTATATACGGGAATGATAGGGTTTGGAATATTTTCTCAAAGCGGCGTTCACGTGAAGTCGTGCGAAACAACGACCAAACCACAAGTAGTGGGACGTTTGAGGGAAACAGTCTTAGATGGTTTTCTCACATACAGTATCAGTTTCGGGATAGACAGTTCTATACGGTTAATATATATATATATATTTGTATAATATATATATATATAGATGTATAATATATATATATGCAGTTGTTTTTTCCATCATTTTTCTCTTATGTTTTTTGGGCGTGCTACATATGTTCTAAGGTCTTGGCGTTCATGCAATGGATCGACCCCAAGTACAAGGCGCAACGGTTTTCCGGTCGGGGCGATGGGGTAACAATGGATCCATCGTTGGGGTCAAGAAGTTTGACCCATGCAATGTGAGGCCCCCAAGACTTTGTTTGTTGGTTTAGATTCGCCCCATAAGCCGCAGTAACTAGGTCGTTATAAATACCATAAACCATAGTGAAATTGGAGTTATTTGCACCAACTTAGCTATCTTGGGGGCCTCACATTGTGCCCATGGTTGAAATGGCTAGATGATGATGGATGGGTTGAACACGCTAAGCCTTAGCCACGCGGTCGTTTGGAGAAGATTTGCCAGGAAACAGCATTTTCCACTAGTTTTCCCTCTATGGGTGAACATGTCAAGGCCGGCCCAAAATTGGCTGAGTACACTAACAGTTACAAATGTGTGCAAGTACACATAAGTACATCCTATCATGCTTGTGGCGTTCCAATTTCCCCCTTGACACACAGCCCTAGGTTGGGCACCCCTCCCCACATCTGCTCACCGGTTGGGCACACCCAGAATTCACATATTCTTTGTTTGATACCCAGGATAAAGTGATGGTTATGCATGGTTCTACAGTATTTACATGTATTTACATGATTATACATGTAGATATACAAATCCGAATCATACATACATTCCATCTCCAACCATGTACAACGATACATCATCATAATATATCATAATCATCTACACTATATATTACATAAATATACAATGTATATTAATACATCAATATGGTGATTTCCTAAAATGGTGGTACCCCCAAATCATCAATTTCAATAGGATTTTCCATCAGAAACCCTCTATTTTGGGGATCCCCAAATTATGGAACCTCCCAAATTGCAATCATTGGCCATTTGAAGATACCAACTGTGTCACAGTGATCTAAGAGCATTGTTTTACCCATAATCTATTACTGGTTGGTGGTTTCAAACATGTTTTATTTTCCACAATATATAGGATAATCGTTCCCATGGACTTTCATATTTTTCAGAGTAGGTCAACATAGGTCAACCACCAACCAGATTCATATACATATATATACCATCCGGATGTAGCTTCAACTGGGTCTCCCCGTCCCAGTTGCTTCTTGCCGTGGCCGTCAGGAAGAGCTAACGAAGCGCATGAACCAGCTGGAGACACATGTTGTCAGTGTCGCGGATCTCACGGGATGAATCAGGGAGATTGCCATAAATCTGTGATATGGAAAAAAAATCCACAGATTTTTTCATGGGATTTATTGGGATAAGGGTGTGATTTCTATATATATATATATACTGTATATGGAAAAATCTACGGATTTGTTCATGGGATTTATTTGGGATTTAACTATTCAACCAACGCATGTAGTGAGTGTCTATATATGGGTTTTAGATGGGATTTAAACCATAGAAAATAGGGATAAAAACCATTGTCAAGAATGGAGAAACCCTCTGGTAATTTAGCATAGCTATGATGCTATGGAACATTTTCTATTTATATAAACCTCCATGAGGTTAGGGGATTTTCCAGCTAGCCACGTTTGATTACCGGAGAATAGATTGAGTTTTTCTGGATGTTGGAAGTGGCCACAGGCCCACAGATTTCCCGTTGGAAACCATGCTCACAGTAGGGGATGAAACCACATGTAAAAGGGACCATGAAAACCATGGGGGTGTTTATTTTTCATATTAGGGGGATGGGATGGGATTGATTTATGGAAACCATTTTAAAAACTGATAAAACTTACACCAACAATCGTTATAATGCTCACATATATATATTCTATATATAAATATGAATACATACATATATATATACACCTTTGGATGGCAATAGTATTTGTATGCATAAATAACATCTATACAATTTTAAATTTATGCCCTACACCGTATATATATATATATATATATGCATAACTATATACATACATATATATATATATTGAGTAAGACAGTCTATACCTTGAATGGCAATACCCAGGCATGGTCCTGGGCGCCTTCAACGACATTTTGTCCAACACCACGCAGCTCGGCTGGCAGCACTCCGGAGCGATGGATGGTGACTGGTTGGTGTGAGATGATATTGGGGATAGAATGCCAATATCATGGGGATATAAATAATACTGGTAGCACTAATGGTCAATAATGGGAAATATATATATATATATTACTATATATTAACTATACTATATTGGCTAATTATAAGTGGTACCTTCAACAAATTGATATTTGATCAATAATGGGGATATCATGGGGAACACAAATTGATATTTGGTCGCTGATTATATGATAAGGATCATTCAATCATATCCACGCATCATTTGTAGGTTTTTTACCGTGAAAATTGTGGGATATAGTTGAGACTTGTTGATTGATGATTTTTGCTTAGGATATAATTACTACTGTATTCAATAGACGTGGGGATACTTACTACGACCCAATATGGGAATCCCGATTAAAACACTGCTCGACATGAGTGGACGCGGCATCAATCTAAGAGATGGAGAGCCAGGTGGTAGACCAATAACATAGTGAATCATTCCCAATTTCATCAGATCTCTTTTGTATGAACGTATGAACCTTCCCCATTTGGAGGTTTATTAGCTGGTTTGCCACATCACTTGGGCAACATGTTTTTTCCCACTTACAGAGTAGGAATCTTCTAGTTTTCGGAAATTAACCAACCACGAGCCTGTGAGTATTCTTGTTCACAGAAACATGTGTATTGTTGAAGTCAACCGTCATGTTTAGTCAAATTGTGCATGTCCATAGGCTGTAGGGATCGAGGTTGTCTCAAAAAGATACAGTAGTTGACAGTAGTTTCAATTCAATAATCATTCTTCGCGTTTTCTTCAAAAAACCCTGTGTGGTACACAGAATATATTTATTGGGTACCAGCGGTACCAGCCATGTTTAAAAAACGTCGTGGTGCCCAGTTTAAGTTACGTTTGTTGGTTTTTAAAACCCATTACAACAGATTATATGTTTCATTATGTATCATAAAACCACATGTTATTGGAGATTTTGTTCGGCAATTTAGCTAATATATAGATTTCATTAAAACTCGATGTCACTTAAATCCCAGTAAATCACCACTAAATCAATTCCAATGCAACTCGCTTTCCGAAATCCATCTCAAAATGCGTATGTAAAATAAGGCCCCTCCCAGCCGCTGTGTCCAAGGAGCTTTGCCACCCAGCTGGTCATGTTCCTGCTCTATTCGTTGATGTGTCGTTTGTCATAAACAATTCGTCCCCGACGTCGGCCGAATGTTTTTTCTTTTCCATAGTTGGAGATCTGTTCTTTTGATGGTAAAAATGGTAAAAAAAACAAAAACCATGGTTTTGCTGGGGAAATGTCCTGGATATCAATCCAAATTCTGAAAGAAGTGTGTGACAGATCCTTTGAAATGGTGATGCCGTAGTGAATGGGGATATATATGTTGTACTTAAGAGACCCTCAATCAATAGAAGTTACCCTCTGGTAAACATACAAAAAACTATTGATAATTGTTATTTATAGTGGATTTACCCATTAAAAATGGTGATCTTCCATAGTTATGTTAGTTTACCAGAGGGTAAACATTACCATTGTAGGAACATCCTTCAGTTCTTCGATACCTTTGTACTTCAACACCGTCTGTACTAACCAGCGTTATATAATCCTCCGTGGTCTACAGGGTTCCTAAGATTGACAGCGAGATGTACCGGATTTCAAACTCTAGAGGTTCCAGTCACAAAGTTTCCCTTCCATTTTTAGATATTGACAGATATATTTACCCACCAGTTTTTCCAAACAGGATTTAGATGAATGTTCCAGCAATAAACCTCCATTTATATATATAGGGGATTTTCCATTTAGCTACGTTTGATTACCGCAGGGTATGCAGTAGATGATGTTTCCTGAGGGATGTTAGTTGATAATTTCACTTTCTCTTCAACCCTTACCAGGATTAGTGATCATGCAGATCCATCAGCCAATCTTCCAACCAGCCGTTTGTTGTTTTTGACCATCATTGATAGTTCATATGGAAGTTTCCTAAACTGGGGATACCCCTCAATCATAGACCATTTTAGTATTGAAAACAATGGTTTTGGGCATCCCCACCCGTTTAAGAATAGTTTTTGCTCATAGACGGACGTTATACTCCTATGATGCCCGTGATACAGTATCTCTTAGAATAGCCCCTTTTGATTAAACACCAACCAGCACTACATGTTACCGGTAGTCAAAGCTGTGTTGCCAGAAATCCCACCTTATAAAAGATCATGGACATGTTCCCCAGTCAAGTTTGATGGAGGGTAACCACTCTGATGTTGCTGAGTCCTTTCGAAACAATGTTAAAATATGTTGAGATAAAGAAAACCACCTGGCGGTTTCAATCCATTCCAAAGACATTCGTCATTGGGGATTATCGTGGCAAATATGGCTGATAGCAAAATGCAATCATACCATGAACCACAAAGCAGTTGTGGGTAGACTTCATTCATAGCACCTCACAATGGCCATACCCACAGCATCATGGAGCACCTCTGTATAATCCCAATATTATAATACATCCCAAAATTCATTCAGTTTTTTAGTATGTATCTTATTACTTCTTAATATCCCCATGTGGATATATTACCTATATCCGCCTATATCCCGTTAATATTCCTATATCTAATGTTGGAATTCCCAATCTTCCATTTTTTCGATCTAGCTCAAAACATGTAGCTGGCTCAATTTCATCAGGGGTATGTTTTGACAGTCACCTTGGGCTTTTTCAGAGGTACCATATC
>Ga0126342_10013314_pt1 | contig 14586 bp, 9 predicted proteins | sample Cyp1metagenome_FD_92528 | JGI IMG/M metagenome (GOLD analysis project Ga0126342, IMG submission 92528) | Coral microbial communities from Lord Howe Island, Old Settlement Bay, Australia - Cyphastrea 1 metagenome | ecosystem: Host-associated > Invertebrates > Cnidaria > Coral ... | reverse complement strand
GAGGTCCACTGGCAGGCGCGGCAGACATTCTCATAGATGGTGGAGTGCCTCCAGGTAACCCCGCCCCGGGCACGGCAGCTGTCCCTGTCGGCCCAACCATGCCAGGAGGATTGACAGGTGGGTGGAAACCGTATCAGAAGTACATGAGTATCAAACTGGTTGGTGGTTTCAACCCACCCCTCTGAAAAATGATGGAGTTAAAGTCAGTTGGGATGATTTTTCCATTCCCAACTTTTTATGGAAAGTCATAAAATTCCATGGTTCCAGACCACCAACTAGTATATTTAGATACCATCATCATCCATGACATAACTAATTAATCATCCGTTAATCATCCATATATTGATATATACCAGATCAGCATTAAACCACTAACCAGCAAAGCATTTCACTGAACCTGACTAAAGCGACTGGGTCGTTTTTTAGGGCGTTCTAACAGAGCCAGTTCTGTCTACCAACTTAGCGAAAGAACTGGGCAGAAGGTGGTGCCCCCCAAACGTGATGTTTGTTGGTTTAGATTCACCCCATTATATAACTAGTTCGATTTTCATATCACCAACAAAAACCAGGTTGTGAGTTATTGGAGTTAAACGTGGCCCCCTGGCCTGAACGCCATAACTGGTTCACGGGGGCACCACCGTTGCAGCAGGGTCTTTGAAAAAATCTTTGGATACCGGAGAGCCCTCCACCATTACAGAATGGGGCTGAAAAAACGATGGTAAAAATGGTACAGATATAACTATAACTATAGTTACTATAATTACTATAGTTACTATAGTTAATGGCTTAACTATGGTTTATGCTAGATAGAACTATAGTTAATGGGGGTTATAATATATTGGTTTATAAACCAACGTTCACAGAACTGGGGGGCCCCATCCAAAAAACTATTCCCATACTATTCCCATATTAATTGCCCTTATTCCATATTACCCTATAGTAATTTAACATAGCTATTGAAAATGGCCATTGATAGTGGATTTACCCATTGAAAATGGTGATTTTCCATAGTTATGTTAGTTTACCAGGGGGTACTCCCTGGATGTCCAAATTGCCGAACAAGCCTGGACTAGCTGGACTTGGGGTCAGGACCAAAACTGCTTCGCTAGGCCGCTAGGATCCGCTAGGTCAGGTAATTCCAGGGGCTTGCGTCACGCGACCCCGCCAGTCTCCCAGTGGTTTGCCTATGGATGCAGCTATTAGAGCCCACCATCACCACCTATTTCATAAGCAAATATATGGCTAGGGGTTATATACCAACTTATTATGTTTCTGATTGTTTCTTTTTACCGTGGCTGCCATGGTTGTACCAATTTATAAATCCAAACTGGAGAGGCAGAGGGTTTGGTACAAGTATCGGTGCTGGTTATTATACTCCAATTTATTCTTGGTAAATCCCACAGATGAGTTGTTGTTATGTCAAGTTAAATCCCCTTTGTCACAGATTATCATCCTCCCACCCCAGCAATATCAAACGCTGTGAACGAATTAGGGGGATTACAAACAATGGTGATAAATTATCAGCTGAATTCGTGCCCCCCCGTAGTAAACTAGTGGTTTCTTAATCTTGGGTTACAGTAAAATGAACTGGGGAAACCAACACCGCAGGTATCTCCATATTCCCATTATTGGGTTATCATAATCCCCAATATAAACTATAGTATAACTCGGTATATCCATGTATAACCCCCTATAATAATCATTTAACCATTCCTGTGTATTTGATAATCGAACCCCCAAGAGTAACTCCATTGAAACAAACATTAAGCAACGAACAAAGGTACCAACTATTCCTGACTCACCTGGTTCAAGGCTCTACTAACCCTATGAGTTTCCATGCTGGTTGCTTCAGTAACTACAGTTCTTCACAAATCAACTACCCTCTGGTAAACATTCACAGTTTGCTATGGAAAATGGCCCATAGAAATAGTTGATTTAGTTGATTTACCTATCAAAAATTGTGATTTTCCATAGTTTTTTTGTATGTTTACCAGATGGTTTACCCATTAAACATGATGATTTTCTACGAATCCCCATAGCTTTTTTCTGCTTTTTGAACGATTCGGTGAAATCTGCAAGTGATAGGTCGGTCATCTATTTACCCAATTGACTATAGTTACCCTCTGGTAAACGTTTACAGTTTGCGAACTGGAAAATCACCATTTTTAATAGGTAAATCAACTATTTCTATGGGCCATTTTCAATAGCAAACTGTTAGTTTACCAGAGTGTATAATTACCATGCACCCAACATTTTTTGGAGTTATTTGCAGCAACTTAGCCAAGATTGCTCAGTATCTATGGGGGGCCGATGAACTAGAGTAATGTGGTTAAAACAATAATAAACCATCCGATTTTTGATGGTTTATACCATCCATCAAAATGGTGAGCTTGGGAATGGTTTATGCTTGTTTTAATCACATTACACTAATTACCCACTGGTAAACAAACATAGCTATTGAAAATGCCCATAGAAATAGTTGATTTACCCATTAAAAAATGGTGTTTTTCCATAGTTTTTTGTATGTTTACCAGGCCGGGTATCATAAACCCAGCAGTCATTAGAGTCATTAGGCTCCAACTTATAGCTAGCCTCAGGAAACAGAAGGCTCCTCCATCTCCTTCCATTCTGCCTCCATATCCTCATGGATACCCTCTGGTTATGTCAAAATAGCTATTGAAAATGGCCATTTATAGTGGATTTACCCATTGAAAATAGGGATTTTCCATAGCTATGTTGAATTACCAGAGGGTATCCATTTGTACTAACCCAGTCTCTTTATATTTTTTTCCATTATAACTAATCCATGGATTATCTGAAAAAAAACACATCACCATTGATGCCATTTAAATCATTTATCCAGTTTTAGGCAGTTTTAACTAATTGATTATGTGTTAACTCATCCCAAAACCAAAAAAAAAAACTCCGAAACACAAAAAACGAAAACTCAAAAATCCAGCGGCCAACAACACGCACACCATGTTGATCCGGCCGCATCCATCCCCGAAACCAGTGGCCCCGGCTCCACCAATCTACCGGGCCCATCCCCGCTGCGTTTCGGCTGCGGCCCGAGGTTCAAGGGTGGTGTGCCCTGTCTCACCGCAATGCCAATTCTGCGCCAGCTCCTCCATGGATGGAAAGTGGCCACCGTTCACGCTGGCTGTGGTCACCTGGTGACGAGTTTTTGGTATTAAAAAGGGGCTGATGATGCTGATGGCTGGGAAGATACCATGTTATAATGGCATTAAATCATTATATCCCATCATTCCATATGATAATACCATTGATGGATATATATAATACCAATGATGAGATATTGATGATGGGATACTTTTTGGGATTTAATGCCATTAACAACCCATGAATGGGAATGTGTTCATGATATACCTATAGGATGGGGCCCCCAGTCGAGCTCGCGTTCAGTTGCCTGATTTCAGTGGCTGAAAAAACTATGGTTTATGGTAGATATAACCAACTAGTTAATGGGGGTTATAATGGTATATAAACCAACTTATAACTGGGGGGGCCCATCCTGTATGCATGAAAAACCCAAGCAAATTGTTGGAATATGAAAAGAATGGGAATATGATAATAAATAATGCCGCAGTAAATCTGAACGCATCTTCGGATTGCCACTGTAAAAGCGCCGACAGATCGTGGCGACACGAGCCCTCAACATCTCCACTTCCACCTCGCGTGACCAAGGTATGAAGATGTAGGCGCTGTCGCCTGCACACATTACCCCATAGGATCCATGTATGCTATATGGTAACATTTACCATCAATATACCATACATGGATCCTATGGATACTAATGCATCGAATCCTCTGCTTTTGCACAAGTTGACTGTGTCACGCATACCGCCATCAATGCAGCCGTGATTGGCTGAGCATTGATTACGCAGAAGCCAACCTTCCCGTTGGTGGTCTTGACCTCCATGAATGCCTGCTCCAGCTCATATGTGTTCAACGGTGCTTGGATGGTACTCTCGAAGAGCTTACAGAGCAGTGACCTGGAAATCGATCTCCTCCTGTGACGCATTCGAGCTCCCATCTTTTCATCTGTGCCGCGCAACGCCAAGCCGGAAAGAAATAGGGAAATCAATAGGGAAATAAATAGGGAAATAAATAGGGAAATTGAAAAGAATGATGGATTATACAAATGTATACGATGGATTTAGTGGGGTTGAATTGGAATATGATTGGACTATGATTGGAAAGTATTGGGTGATTTTCGTAGGAAAACCAAATCAATGGTGGGAAAATCAGAGGAAAATGGGTTTGGTACCTGAAAATCGTTGGGAAAACATAGAAAAATAATGAAAAATAAACAACTCCAGTAAACTGGAATATTATGGTTATACCCTATGATTTTGTTTGGCGGTTTCTTTGAAGACGATGGGAATATCAAAGACTCCATGACCATCTCCTGGTTTGCCTATGTACAACAAGCTATTAAAGTTTTCGACTTTACAAAAGAACCAGGAAAACCATGACTTCCATAGACATTCCACCCCATTTCTGCTGGTTGAACTCTGGTACCCAGATGTCAACACTGCGCCCAGTACCTCTTGGGATTGGTCATGGCAAATCTTGAACTTCACAGATACCCTCTGGTATTTAACATAGCTATTGAAAATTGCCCATTTATAGTTGATTTACCTATTAAAGATTGTGATTTCCCAGTTCGCAAACTGTAAACGTTTACCAGAGGGAAGACCACTCGTCCATAAAGGGCGTTGTTTCACGTGGCATTGGGATTCCGTCCCATGTTTGCAGAGGAGATAGCGCATATCCGCATTGGTGCATTGACTATCCGATTAGGCTGGCTCAGAATCCCCGCATTGACAACTCCGTCCCCAAGATGGGGAACAAATATATATATATATATGATATAATACAATATAATATTTCTAAAATATAACATGGTATAATACACTATAATATATTATTAGTTTGATTATTATGAGCATTATCATTTAATACTATTATTATATATTATGAATTTATATAGTCTACATTATATATATACACATTATCTTAAATATAATACAATGTATGACACAATATATCATATCATATCATATTGTATTATATATTATTATATATTATTATATATTATTATATATTATTTTATGATGCTTTATATTATGTTACAGTGCATTACATTACATGATATTATACTATATTGTACTATTCTATATTATATTATATTAAATTATATTATATTATATTATATTACATTATATATTATATTATACTTTACATTATATTATATTAAATTATATTATATTGTAATAGATTGTATTGTATTGTAGTTATCATGTTATATTATATTTCACTATACTATATTATATTATATTATAATATTTCATGTTATTGCATATTAAATTATATTACATAAGATTATATTACATTATATTATTTTGTTATAGATTGTATTGTATTGATTTTTATTATCTTAGGTTATATCATAATATACTTAATATATATTATAATATACTATATTACGCATATAAATTTCATGTTCATAGTAGTTAGTATCAACTATCAACGATCATTATCTCGATTAGAATATGATGAAATACATGTCTCACATTGATATACCCACTTCGTCACTGTACACAATATAACCCCAAAATTGCTGGTTACATATCCCATAGAATATCAACCATGATGAATCCTATTTGATAGAAGGATATGTAATGTTCTTATCATATACCAGCACATATCATATCGACTAAGGTTATGATGATTTAATATATATATATATTCATTATATATATATATAATATCAACTAAGGTTATTTATGTATCCTAAGTTATATTATATATCTATATATTCCATAGTTAATATATCAACATGGCGTTTGAACGTTTTTGATGGAATCCCTTCGTGGGCTGGTTAGATCCACCAAGAAAATTGAAGAACAAAGAACAACTGTCCCATCCCTCATCTCCAAATGAATAGCCAGTAGCGGTAATCAAACACGGCACTGTGAAATTCCCAGTAAATGATAGTAAATGGAGGTTTAATGGGAAAATATCCAACAATCATTTAAACAATTTCATGATAAAACATGTCATTCATGTTAAGGAGGAAACTGTATTTTTTTTGTCAGACTTTTTTTCAATGAACGTCCAGGGTCCTGGGCTGGAGTGGGTTGTACATTGTGGTGGCGACGGGCGTTCGCCATACCCCGTACTCCAAAACCATCTGACCTTTCCTGGCCTAGAAGAAACGGCTGGAAGTTCCCAATATTCCAAAGCTGTTCCCAATATTTCCAGACCAAGAACAGAAACAGGCTGGAAAGCGATTGAGATGAGTTCAGTATTTAGGGAAGCACACGCCTTAGCAAAATACACTCAAAATCAAAATTAGAATGCAAGATTCACCACTGATAATACATGTTATTGTTAAAATACAAAGGTCATATTAATCATTCCAGCAGCCCTCAAGCATGTGTTGGAGCAGTTGGAAACCTGGAAATCTTCACGGAAACACTTTGGAGACCCCGAAATAACTTTAGTGTTTCAATGTCTTGCCATAAATGGGGGGGGTGTATGATTACAAACCATAAACCCAAAACATATTAATAGTATTTATATAATAGTAATGTTAGCACAAAAAAATATTGGAAAACCATTGGTTTTCAAAGTAACATATTAGTTTACTGACTGAACGGTAAAATCTACAATTTTGAATTACCATGTATTTCCAACATGGTATGTTTTTTTGAACTATTATCATCAAGAAAAATGGAAAATAACACCCTTTCATCGTGTTTGGTCACCATTATTATCACCAACATGTGCATTACTAGTTAGTACTTATTATCCCCATGAATGGCTATAGTAATTATCTCTTTTGAAAATTATACAACTTACCATTTGGTTAAGTTATTCAACACAGCTATGGAAAATTGTCCTTTTTAATAGGTGAATAATCATAATTCCTGTAAACATAGGCAATGTTTCATAGCTATGTTAAATAATTAATCAGCCGCTTACCTATCATGTGGTTGGGAAACTCGTCGCTCCTTGTCTCCCCGTTTAATAGGGCATGTGGAATCCCCATAGCTCAACAGCTCCCTCCTAATTGATTATCACCAAATTTCAACTATAGCTTAATATAACTGAGTACAAGTTAGTATTATGGCCATCTAACCTTAGAATCGTTGAATAAGCCTAACTTTAGAATCGTTGAATAACTCCAACTTTATACAGAATCGTTGAACAACTTTACAACTTCATATACCCTCCGGTGTCATCAGACACGGCAATTGAACATCCCTAAATTATAGAGTTCCGGGAATTCAACTACTATTACTGATATATTGCTAATTACTAGTATAATTTAGTAGAACCCATTATATTGATTTCCTGGTTCTATTTGTTTGAAGTTATCCTTACTTTTAATAGTATTGAATACGAATATGTCCCAAAATGTCCTAAATGTGGGTACCCCCCAATCATCCAAGTCATTAGATCATGACTTAGTATTGAAACAACCACGGTGACTTGGGGATCGCCTATTTGAAGAAAACCCCATGTCAAGCAAAACAATCCAAGAGATTATCACCAGAATATTGTTGGTGGTTCTATTCTCATTAAATTACGATTTTCCTTACCAATGAATATTATATAACCCCATCTCTGGGAATAGTTGGCTATGGGTCAAAACCCTGATACCCAAATGGTACCCTAAGTCATAGCTGGTTAATGGATGATTGTTCCCCCCCAATGTGGTTGTAATGTGTTATACCCTCCAGTAAACCAACATAGCTATGGAAAATGGATCATGTTTCGATGATTTACCTATTCAACAAGTGATTTTCCAGTTCGCAAATAATACATTTCTTATAATATTCTACTGGTTGGTGGTTTTAACCATCTTGAAAAAATGTCAATGGGAAGGATTATCCCATAGATTATGGAAAATAAAAAAAGGTTGAAACCACCAACCAGTATACCATTTCACCTATTCTGGTTGGTGGTTGAGCCACCCCTCTGAAAAATGATGGAGTTCGTCAGTTGGGATGATGATATTCCCAACTGAATGGAACAAAAACATGTTCCAAACCACCAACACCGGTATTGGGTTTATAAAATTGGTTTATCCAATAACTATGGTTTATAAATCCAATAAGCCCATGGTTTCCATGGCCAGTTTTGGAATGGTTCCAAACCACCAACCAGTATTGGGTTTATAAAATTGGTTTATCCAATAACTATGGTTTATACATCCAATAAGCCCATGGTTTCCATGGCCAGTTTTGGGTTAGTTCCAAACCACCAACCAGTATTTACCCCCTGGTAAACTAACATAACCATGTAAAATCACATTTTTTTAATGGTAAATCCACTATAAATGGCAATTTTCAATAGCTATGTTAGTTTACCAGAGGGTAATTACCACATGTTCATAGGTTTTGATGGTCATCCGGTCATCCCCAGCATCCCCGTCTCCACACCACCTGCGTCATCGCGGCGCTCAACGCCGCCCCCGGCGCCGGGACTTGCGCGGCGCCAAAGTGCATGGCTTCCGGCGTGGGCGGCGGCACCACCACGGGGCCCGGAGATGGAGCTGCTGAGGCCTGGGGAAAATCGGTGGAATTTCTGGTGGATTTTCTGATTTTCGGGTGATTTATATAGTTTCTATAGTTATTCTTCGTATTTGTATTTGATGTGATTTCTATGACATGATGTATACGAAATTCTTTCGATGAGGGGATCCTATTAGGGATTCTTATACAGATTTCACTGAGAATTATCTGTCAAAATACATCATGATTTGTACAGCTTTAGAGTGAAATACATGGAAATTATATGTGTGCTGTTTTCAAAAACGTGGATTTATCATGAAACATGCTGGAGAAGACGCGGATAGAGGGATTGCCCCATGCCACAGTGATTGATGAAAAAAAAACATGTCTGCACTTTCATGTCCAAACTCAGGTTGGTCATGTCACCAAAGCCGTCCCTCCGTCAGTGCGGAAAAGTGTGCAGAGAATCGAGGCAAGTTTCTTGGTCGAAGGACCAGTGGATAGCAAGGATGGGATCCTGGGGTACTAATATCATTCTCAGACAAAGTCCAATGGAAATTTGAAGTATCTGAGTTAATATCTTAACATATCTTAAGTAGCTGACCTACAAGACAATCATTGAATTCGTTCTAATTCAAATAACATTGCATTTTGTTTTAAAAGGCTGTATTGGATATCATACACTATGCATGTGTGAATAGGTAGTTATACCTTGACCCCTATCATATATTTCCCATATAATATAAGTCAAGTCAAGTAAATAGGGAATAACGCTATTACTCATATATAGCTGGGGACACCAATCATTGTATGCATTGTTCGACTGCAGACTGCATAAAGGTATAAACGGTTGTAAACAAACTGCCATTTTTCCGCCAACAGAAAGATCATTTTGGCCAAAAAAGTGAGGGATTTTGACAAACAAAATGACTGAAGAGTCTCACGAACAAACACCTGGACGTTTGAGATTTTCACAGAAAATAGTGACTCGTGTCAACCCATCTGAAAATTCTGATCATTGGAGATCTTCCCAAATATGGTTGAAACATGTTGAAACTAAACAGATTTCAACCCACCAACCGGTACATTCTATATCCCATATGCTCCATGGTGCTGGAATATGAATCCCAACATTTACCCCATAAATCACCCAGAAACTTGTAGGTAAATATACCAGCACCATGGTCCGCATTGGGGTATTTGGCCTGCTGATTCTACGTGCACAGGTCCTAGCGGGGTCCAATCCATGAAACATCCTATTTAAGTGGATGATGTGTTTGGCCCCCATTTTAGGAAACCGCCATAATATATATATATATATACATACTACCTCCAGTGAAAATGGTGGATGACTGATGATAATCTCCTCGTACTTACAGGTAAATATTCGTCATGCAGTGTCCCTTATGTTAACATTAACTTGACCATGACACCATGGCATCAGTGGTTCGTCGGTGTCCAAGGTACACCCAGCAAGCCCGACAATGTGGCTGGCATGGTCGGCGCCGCAGCTTTCACTGGGATACCTTGGCCATGATGAAACAAAGTCCAGGCAGTTTGGTTAAAAGCAAAAGAGAACATGGCTCCGTGTTCAACCTCAAACCAATCAGATTCAAGATCTTTACTTTCTGCTCCATTGAGGTTTCTCTTTAAGTTTCAATACATTTCAACGGTTTAATGACGATGATTTGGGGTACCCCATTTACTTAGGAACCCCCCGAATACTTCGGAAACGCAACGGGATGACATGGCAAGGATCACCAGCAAAATGGGTTCCCATCATCGAATCTTCCAGTGCCATGATGATGTTCCCATTTTGGAACATGATATGGTTAATAAGCCATTGATATACCTAGGTTTTTAACAATACCTATGGTTAATAAGCCATTGATATACCTATGGTTAACCCAAGTTTTTTTGGGAGCATGAAACCCAATGTTCCAATGTTCCAGTGAACATCTTTGATTGCCAAAGGGTAACCTAACCTAATCTTTGATCAGCTAACAAGTTATCACCGCAGGCGTTTTTGATCGAAAGCCAGTCACTTTCTATTTGCGTAGCCGCAGGATCAGGAAGCTGAATGCGCTGTTGTTGCGCTTGCCAAAACTGCCTGGCAGAGACGGGAAGCACTTACTTGCAAAAGCTGCGGGTGCCCCAAAGCAAAAGTACGGATCCTGAAGAATTGGTATTTCACAAGTCCCTAGATAGCGAAGACTTAGCTATAACTCAAGTTTAACTATCCCATATGCTCCATGTATGGAATATTTACCAACATTTACCCCATAAATCACCCAGCGTTGTAGGTAAATATACCATACATGGAGCATTGGGGTATGGTTTATTTTCTACTTGTAACTGTAGTTCATGGGGGTTCGAGTCGCCTACTTTTGAACTGGGCCCCACTAAGTCACTAAGCGTCCAGTTGGTTGAGCACACTATTTTCTCCCATATGTTACAAAACCAACACTGGACCAATGTTGAACCGACAAAGATCAAAAATATCTAGTTTCGGTTTGATATAATGTGAAACCCTGGATTAATAAACCCCTAGATTGTTTAATTGGGAGGGTACCATTTAAGTATCAGATTATGACTATTGAAGGAGTACCCCCCTAATTAATAAACCATGGTTTATTAGTCCGGGGTTGACATTATTTCATTTGACTTATTCCCAGATAGATGTTCAAATAGTCTAGATTGATGTGAAATGCAGATCTTCATCTTATATAAATATCTTTATTGATCCCTGGTGTTCACAATGGGAACCTACCACAACCACGGCTGCAACTCAAGGCACATCATCATCTGCTGTTGCGGCAAACCACCCAGCATGGCGACTCAGGACTCAGCGCGAGTTTAGATGCGTAAAGCTGAAGCAACTTATAACTGAGGGGGCACCACCTTGTATGTCACAGTGTATGTACCAACAGTTATCAAATCTTCTATGGATATAGATAGATATGTATACTTAAGTGTTGTATTCCGCAAAACATGTGGAACACAGAACTGGATTCGACCCTTTTCTCACTTAAAAGCATGTCACAGGTGATATATTGATATCACCATTGTTGCTTGCTGAAACATGTTGAAACTTCTATCCCCATATTTGGCAAGTTCTACAATGTGGGGCCCCCGTTTACGATAGCTAAGTTGGTGCAAATAACTCCAATTTCACTATGGTTTATGGTATTTATAACATTTTATAACTATAGTTACTGGGGCGAATCTAAACCAACAAACATCACTGGGGGGCCCACATTGTACAGTAGTTATCATGAATCATCATTGAATTAAGAGCAAAATAACACCTGCCACCCGAGGTTGGCCCAGTATCATGTGCAGTTCTCGGTTATTGGGGTGATCCTAGCTGCAACTAGGACCAAATATCCCTGGTATTTTGGTTTTTGCTTACATACATCACCACTTGACAATTTACCCTCTGGTAGACTAACATTGTTATTGAAGAAATAGTTGATTTACCCATTAATAAATGGCGATTTTCCAGTTCGCAAACTGATAAATTACCAGAGGGTATGTTCTTTATATAAATGCTAATCTGATGGTTAATAGTTGATAGGAGGGGAATCCCTTGTGTTCTTCCCTGAACCAGACTGAAAAAAAATATACATATTGTTATGCGTAATTTGTTACATATGGAGGTTTCCTAAGTCATGTGGGATCCCAACGTCACCATAGCTTTCAATACCGTAATTGTCTAATGACTTGGATGATTTGGGGGTACTCCCATGACTCAGGAAACCTCCTAATATATACATTAGATAACGCATAAAACCTGTATCACTGTATGGAGTTTCCCAAAATAGGGGTATCCCCAGTCATCATCCATTTCAATAGGATGTTCCATTGTAAACCATCCAGCTATTGGGTACCCCATTGGGATCCTTAGAAGAAATCGTACAAAACTGGATCATATCTGAGCTATCCACCATGCTTAACTGAGAGATGCTATGGCATGGTGACATCCTCACGTAACAACTTTTTCGGCTAAACATCCTCTGACCGAGCAGCTAAACATCCCCAAAAAAGTGTCCATCTTGTGTGAGATATGTATAAATATATACATTTATACATACCCTCTGGTTATTTAACATAGCCATGGAAGCCATGGCCCATAAAAATAGATGGTTTACCGTTCTTAATAGCATGGTGATTTTCCATGGCAAAATGTTAGTCATAACCAGATGGTATCATAAACCAGATGGAAAATCCCTTATAAATGGAGGTTTCTAGCTGGGAAAATCATCTATAAATGGGCCATGACTTCCATGGCTAACTGTTAGTCATAACCAGAGGGTATATATATATATATATATATGTGTGTGTGAGATCAAACCTTCCCAACATGGTGAACTAGACATATTATCATGGGCAAGTTCTCCGATCAGTTCGGAGAATCTCTCTGTTAGTGCACTTCCACAGCTTCTGACTATTTGAAGGATAAGTGCAGTTCCGTCCAGTGAACTTTTTGTCGATAGATTTCACCATAGTTGGGCCCCACTTACCAACTTATGAAGGTGTTATAACCATGGTTACCCGCTGGTATATTAACATAAACCCTGCCAAATAGGGGTTGGAAGACTAGTTTTCTATAGCTATGTTAAATTACCAGGCCGGGTACATCTTCCAAAGCCACATTTTTTTGACTTAAAGTACCATCCCCCACCGGGGTTGTCTGATAGGGTACCCCACTTCCAATGGACTAGAAAATAATTTTCACTATTAAAACTATTTATGGGTATTAGGTATCCCCTATTTTCAGACAAACCCAAATTAGTCTACAATATATGTATATATATATACATAATTATATAAGATATCATTATATATATATATATTTCTATAATATCAACCAACCAACCATCATTTAAGTATATATCCTCATATTGTTGATATATTATCAAAATATGGGGATCACTGGTAATGTCATCCCCGGATGAATAAACCCCGTTTACGGCTGTTTAATTGGGAAGGTACCATTTAAGTATCAAATCATGACTATTGGGGGAATACCCCCCTAATTAATAAACCATGGTTTAAAGATCCGGGGTTGACATTATCATGTTCATGTTTCGGGTGGTCACCAAAGTCCAGTTCATGAATCCCCCGCAAGCTGACGAGCAACAAGCGCACAACGTGCCCTTACGCGTTTCTTGCACAGGGCACCGGCAACAGTCTTATGGCTGGCTTCTGCCGTAAGATCCACCACAGTAAAATAGAGGACTATTGATATTTTTTAATTGTTTTATTATGTTTTCTTACTGTTTTTGTTGTTCAATCTAAATGTCTAGTAGCTGATGTGGGGCTGGATTTCTGAGGAACGTGGATCAGGAAGAGTTGCTCTTTGAACGGTTTTTAGAGATCTGAGTCAACTAAGAACAGCCTTGTCCTGACTTCCATGGTCCAACAGGTTTAATTATGCTATTGACAACCCCAACTGTTGCCATGCCTGGCGGAGAAAATAAGCAACACTATGGGCCAAATTGAGCAATTTTCGCACTCACACACGGGAAGCTGCCTACAGTGCAACCTACACATTTCAGCGTTTGGAATTCAGAGCCACCCAAGATTATACCTCAAGTTATTCGCTGACCATAAAAATACAGGTGTGTGACCCAAGCAACCCCAAAAAATACAGGTGGCACCAAGGTCCCCAAAAATAGGCTGCTGTGATTCCTGAATCCCAGACGGTGATTCCTGAGATTGGTCAGAAAGCTACTGGAGATAGCCCACCGAGGATGCTGACACAAAACAGGGACACTTGGATCACTTGGTCTGTAAGAGGTGTACTCCCCCTGAGCTGATGATCGACGATTGAAGTTCGGGGTACCCTTATTTCAACCTCATTTTTATTCCCCACCTGCCAGGTGAGGGTTGTTAGATTTTATGTCAGTTGCCTCCTCCTCCTCCTCCTGCTCCTCCTCCTGCTCCTCCTCCTGCTCCTCCTCCTCCTCTCCTCCTCCTCCTCGTCCTCCTCGTCGTCCTCGTCGTCCTCGTCGTCCTTGCTCAACTGCGACCCGCG
>Ga0126342_10013313_pt1 | contig 14588 bp, 13 predicted proteins | sample Cyp1metagenome_FD_92528 | JGI IMG/M metagenome (GOLD analysis project Ga0126342, IMG submission 92528) | Coral microbial communities from Lord Howe Island, Old Settlement Bay, Australia - Cyphastrea 1 metagenome | ecosystem: Host-associated > Invertebrates > Cnidaria > Coral ... | reverse complement strand
GAAAGATACCCCAAGTTTGGTCTATAGACGGTCTTCTCGTTCCACACTTCGGTTTGCTCGCGTCGGAAGCGCGTCGGAAGCGTGTCGGAAGCGTGTCGGAAGAGCGTCGCGGAAGCGCGTCGAAACCGCGTCGGAACCGAGTCGGAACCGCGTCGGAATTAATCGAGTCGGAACCGAGTCGGAACCGCGTCGGGAAGATGTTGGCCCCAGAATGGGCCTCCATATGCCTGGGAAATCTAAAAGGCCATAATTTCAGCCTTTTCCTGAAAATCAGCCTTCTAGGCTTTGCTGCAAAAAAAACGCCCTCGGGCAGAATTGCAATTTTCAATGATTTTTATCAATTTTGGGGATTGTAGCTGTACAGGCTCAATTAGGTTTGAGGCTTCTTGCAATTTACTGGCCTCTTCAATCACAGAGGTGCCATCCACCCCTTGCCGTGCCTACTGTGGTGCCTGGTGATTTGGGACTTATGAACACAAACTGGTCAGACTTAGCTGTGAAGCCCGCTCGATTTCTATGGAGTTTGTGGATCAAAACAACTAGTCTCAGATAGCCAGCTCTTGCAACCGTTGTGCAATGGATGCGCGGTTCGCTTTGGTGAAAGAATCCACTAAGCATACTTTGAAGATGGAAGGCATCTTGAGGGTAAACTCTACTCATAATCATGTCTAAGCCGTTTCAAACATGTTACCAAAAACCTCATGTTGTAACACCGGTGGTTTGCCTTTTGTCAGGCCTACTTGGACTGCCCCAGGCTTGGTGGAACTCGACACAGGAGATCCTTTTCAGTGACATCGAGGTGTTTTGCCAGGCATTGCTGGCTGTGTGGGGTGAAATTTGAAACGCGGTCGACTTATGCTCTGGCACATGTTCTTTTTATTTCTTTTTTACAATGAGCTGAGGTTATCATCACCGATGCTCGTGCCAATACAATCTTGAAGAACTATTACCTGCGTGGATCTTCTTTCTACTTGGCAATGGTGGTGAAAAAATACAGTGTCTTGATCACCAGAATCATGTTGCCATCATAACTCCAGTGCTTCAGTGTTGTGTTTAATTGGAAGTAAGTTGCATTGCATACTGCAAGAATAAACTAGGCCTTTTAGATCTCCTAGGTAGTTTGTTTTCTCAAACAATCAGTTGAGGTCGCTGATACGGGTGCCGCACAGCATCACTGATTGGCCTCGGTTCACACAATAGCCAACAACAACGTGGCTATCACTGACAGTGGGGTTTTGCAGGGGGATATAAAAATCCCTGCGCTTTCCTAGATCTTGAATCTTGATGGTTTCAACCCTGTGGTTTGTTGGAATCAAACGTGATACTTGCCCAACTGGTATTTCCCCAACGCAGGTGATTCATGGCGGTGGCGTGACTTCTGATGGCCTTGACTGTCGACCAGTGCCCCATGCCAGGGTTGTCCCAGCTAAACCCAAATCAAGTAATATTGCCTTGAAAGTTGTGCTTTCATGATGGCACTGGTATCAACAAATTGTGCACCATAGCAACACCACTCATGAATGACAAATGTCTTCACTAAAGGTGTTTTGGCTGGATCATTCAACCCAAGTTATAGTTGAACCCTGTGTCCACTATGCCTCCGGTGGATGCCAATGAGCCAAGTGACGACATCGATGAGGTTGTTCCAGGCACATCATTGGAAGGACTGGGCAAGATGTGGGAGAATGACGAAACAATTCGTGGCCGGGCTTTGGCAACGAAGTCTATGCTCTACTGGCCTACTTCGGAACAGGTGGGTGTGATTACCTTTGATACCATGAAGTACAATGTTAGGGTTTTGATGATCCTTTTGGAGAAGTGGGCTCCTCAAGTGGATTCTGCAAAAACGGTTTGCATCGACCAACTGCGAGCCGAGGTCTGGTTCTTGAAAATGTTTGCCCAAGTAGTTACTGGTATTTGATTCTTACAGGGGATGGCAACACTGTAATTTTAAAATACACCATGAGATATATCATGAGTGTTTTTATAAGTTTCAAGTAAGTCAGTCCCAAAAGGCTCCTTTAGTGGTCCTTTAGTGGTGGGTTGTTCTATGTCTCACCGCTTCCAGGTAGATGCATTCCGTGAATTGCTTCATCTCCAACATGACCAAGTCAAGATGAACTGCGATGCAACCTCCATCAAGGGTTTCATCACATACATTGTGCGACGCCACAATGGATCCAATCGCAGGGAACTTTGATAGCAGTGAGGGTATTACCTTTTTTTGGGAGCATGATGAGGTTTGTAGGAAATAGTGGAAAAACTGCGCGCTTTTGATGTCAAATTTCAAAAGAAATGTCATTCCTTTACTCGGTCAATTTGAATTTGGTCAGGACCCAGTCATCCGAACCATCTATGACTTCATTGGCAAGTTCTGGGAGCCGAAGAAGAAGGGCAAGACTGTCAGCAATTCTAGCCTAGAGTCGGAGAAGGTAGGGGACTTGGAGAATGGAGAGCCTCCATGCCTTCATGATGACTATGGTGAGTCTTGTTTGGCAGAAGCCTTGGGAGTGTCGCCCATTGCCCAGTGTCCAGCTGTCGAACCTATGCGTGATTCCCAGATCCCTCCTGACACCTTTGGTGGCTTTGACGTTGCTCCTGAAGCCAGTGCTGCAGTGCCAGAGCCAGAGGAGATTCCCAGCTCTCAGCCGGTCCCTGAAAACCTTGACCTTTTTCAAAACACTTTCGTCGAGCCTGGGACACCAGCTGGCTCAGAAGTTACAGCCACAGAGATTGAAGTGACGCCGCAGGAGCCGAAGGTGGTTGATTTGACTGGGAGTCCACCCCCTTTGAAGACTGTAGTCACTGACCCAATGCCCAATGCTGACAAGTACACACCTGAAGACCTGGAGACTTTGCAAAAAAAAATTGCAATGATCAAGTAGTTTAGGCCAAATTCAGAGTATTTTTTTTGCTTTAAACCAACCCCACCACCAGAGGTCAGTTAAGCTGATGCCTAACTCATTGCAACAATGAGTGCCTCATCCCAGGCAGAGACTCCAGAACAAGGTGGCTGTCCAGCAATGTGCACGGCCATTGCAATCAGCTTTGGGGGTTGATGCTCAGGACACCATCCCGCTTGAGATGTCACCGGTGGCCAAGCAATGGAGAGATGATCCACCTGCTGAGCCCATATTTGACTCACAACCACCGGTCCCTTTCGCCAAGAAGTTCAGGAAAATCCCTGAGACACTGATCCTTGGTGATTCGACTTCCTCTCAACCTGGAGCATCCCTGAACCCTGACCTTGTGGAGCGCGCCGGCGGGGTAAGTGAGGAGGAGGAGGAGCTGGAGACCAAGGAGGCAAAGCCAGAGCTGAACGAGGTTATCAGTGTTGATTCCCAGGAGAATGGCAGGGGTGTTCTGGACACAGACAAGGCTGGGGATGCCAGCATTGCGGAGAAGAAGGATGAGGAGACTGGTGCAGAAAACCTTTTCCACCATGAGGAGATTGTGACCCGTGGTGAGCAGTATGATGAGCGAGACAAACTGCAGGCTGAGAAGAGGAAGAAGTCTGGAGAGCGAGACCCAGAGGACAGTGAACCTTCAGAGAAGAAAGCCAAGGCGGCAATGGCACGAGAGAAGCAAAAGACCAAAGCGCTTGAGAAGAAAGCCAAAGCCAAGGCAAAGGCTTTGGCAAAGAAGGAGAAAGACAAGAGAAAGAAGGAGGAAAAGAAGGCAAAAGCGCAAGTGAAGGCCGCTGAAAAAAAGGCCAAGAAGGCTGAGAAAGTTAAGAAAACCAAGGAAGCCAAGGCAGCCATGACAAGCAAGGCGGCCAAGTCAAAGACCAAAAAGAGATCCAACCCTGCTGCTGATGGTGAAGATGAAGAACCTATTGATGAGGGTCTTCCAGCTCCCGACGCTGATGCCACTGCAGCTGAACATGGTGCGGCTGCTCCAGGAGCAGTTGAGGCTGCCAGCATTGAGGCGAACCATGGAGATGGAGATGATGGTGGCAACGGTGGCAAGAAAACCTTTGCCAGGCGATTCAGACCTACAAGAGCTGGACCTGCTTCTCGCTTTGATGCGATCAAGGACATTTGGACGAGGCACCTTGATGGGCGAGTGGGCAATCCTTCTGCTATGGAGGCTGGCTGGTATCAAACCTTGAAATACATTTTTCAGTTGACAATCCTTCCTTGTTAAAGGTTGGTACATGGTCGGAAGGAAACTCAAATCAAGTCAGGACAATTTGTTTGTCAAATCTTTTCCCTGTCCAGGTTGAATTCTGGAACCATTGCGTGGCAAAGTAAAAGGCTTTTGACAAGCCTTTGACCAACTTTGTGTATTTCTTCGAAGGCTGTGTGCCGTCGTTCTTGGAGTTGGAAAAGGTCCAGAAAAGCACCTGGACCCAATCCTATCTTTTTGGTTTTCTAAAACTACGCCATACTTTAAAAACTTTAGGTGTCCCATGGTGTCCCTACTCTCAATCTAACCAACCCATACCAACTAATACCAACCCAAATTTGTTGAACCATCGAGTGGCCGAGTTTGACCAGCTCAGGTATGAAATGATGTTTTCGGCTCCCTTCATGATGGGGTAGCTTCGTGGGTAGCGGTTGCCTAGTTAATACAAGGGCCACTTGGAGCGCGGCAGGTGTTTTGAACTCAAACCCATTCAAAGTTGATTTCAACAATGCATGGATGTTTTAGACAAATCTTCAACCTGCAAGTGGCCAAGGGCCCATGTGTTTGCAATTGCCAAATCAAATTACATATTTGGATACATTCGGGGTCAGAACCTGGCAGCTAGCGCCAACCCTGCTGGGAAGAATTGCGGTGAAAAAAAAAAGGATCCACTCCTCATTTTTTGGGTTCTATTGGTTGGATCTCCTCCTATCCCTGTTCCAGGTACACGCATGACGGCACATCGGCCAGCGAAGTGTCGCAACTTGGGGCCGTACATGCGGTCCGGAATCGTTGACACAGAGCGGGTGACCAGTGAACCTGGCAAGTTTGGGCTTGGGCTGATTCTTTTAAACGTGTCTGAAAGCTTGACATGCTACATGAACTTTGCATCTCAAGATGGATTTTTTGAAGGGTTTTGCATCATAACTTCAATTTGACTTCAACTTGAATTTGGAGCATTTAGGCTTCAGTGCTCGGTGGGGTCAGCCAAACAGACCCGGTGAAATGGGCGATGCAAAACATGGCCATGATACTTGTCCTCCCTGGCACCCGAAGATGGAAAACATACTTCGTAGAATGATTCACCTGGGGGCTCCCAAAGCACCTGAACGACTATTTATGAAAATTGTTCATGTGAGTCACCTTAGGGCCTTAGAGATCTTTAGAGTCATCCATCATTAGAATGATGCGGGAACTTATCTTGTGTTTGTCTGACCTAAGGTATTCTTGGTCACACTTCTCCTGATCGGTTTCATGGACGTGGTTGACCTCAACAAGGAGTCGTTTCATGTGGTGGAGTTGTATGCCGGTGAGCAGCGTCTTGTAAAGCTGGCAAAGGGTCTAGGTTTGTCAACGGCTAGCATGGACCGGATCTATGACCCTGAGGGTGACAACACAGTTAAAAACAATTCCATGGACATGAACACGTCAGGTGGCTTTACGTTCCTTGACCCTCACAAGCACCATGTATGATAAAAAGATTACGATCATGTTGGTATTTTTGGTGAACTGCAACAGGAAGACTTTCTTTGTGAATAATGGGCTGCAAATCATGTTTGGTTGGGTCTCCTTCTGCCATCCCTCGACTGCTTCAGGTTGGCCTGCATCTTGGTGCTGCAAAGTCGGTGGCAAGAGTTCCTGGTGTTGATGGGCATTTGCTGCTCAACATTTGTGTCGATCAGCCGGGGTTCCACTCACAGAAGTGAGTTTTTACCGGAGGGCTGCCCTGTTGGCCTGGCAGTTTACAGGGCCAACAAAGGTCTTTGCAGGCTAGGGCTAGGTTTTGAAAATCCCATCAAATCTGGATCGATATTGTAGTTGTTCGTGGTTAACGTTGACCATGGTGTTTATAAAAACCCTGGAGGTCGGTACTCATCGTTTTGCTGGTTGTGGCATGCGGGGGAGTTCCAATTCTCGAAAACCCAATTTCAACGCTCATCAATGCATGTGGGCGTTTTCGCCATTTGGTTTTCCTCCTCAAAGCTCGTGGAATCAGCCTGTTGGCTAAATTATTAATTGTCGTTCAAATTGTTTGGTGTCAGTCTTCGAGAAAGCCAAAAACCAATGATTTATCCATCCATCCCTAGCTGAAATAAAGTATTTTTGGGAGAGCGGCATCTCTTAACCCATCATCATGCCAACCATTCCACGAAAGATGCAGTAACCCACTAAGAACCGGGTGTCCTCTTGGCTCGACATTGCCGTTCTGCTCTGCTGCCTCAGGTCTCTACAGACAAGCGTTCTGGATGAAGCACTGGGGGCACATGTGCTTGAAGAGGACACTGATATGGAGCACATCCCCCAAAATTCAGAAGCTGGACCTTGGACCTATCCAAAAGGGAGTACATAAGTCACTAGTGAAGACAGCGGAAAAGTATAAGGACAGAGCAGGAAAGGATAGGTACAAAGGTACGGGCAAAGCGCTCAAGGGCACACAGTTTCTAGATTGCATTGTATTCTTTACATGTCTATTTCGGTATTTTAGGTGGTTTGCTGAAAGCTTTGGTTTCTTCAAACTGTTTTCCAACATTTTTTCAACATGCTTTGGCTGCATCTAAGACTATGTCCTTCCAAGTTCGTTGGGAAGATCTTGGAAATACGATCTGAACTGCTGGAAGCTTCGCCTGTCTTTCCAGAGGTACCCTGTTTTGAGTTGAGGTGGTGACCAAATATCTTTTTTCAATACAATAGTGCTCTTCCCACTAGCATCCACACTCTTGCTCAGGTGCCCAACGAGGATTGCAGCGTCTTTGAGCTGCTCATGAACATGCCCTGTGGAGATCCTTGGGACGACGCTGAGCTGTGGACATTCTATGAGTATGTCAGGGGCAGCAAGCGGCTCCAAATTCCAGAGGCCTACCGGCCATTACTCTTTTAGGGGTCCAGTTGGAGCAGTCGGGAAAGCTCACAGCAGCTTGTGTGCCCACTGTTTTCACTCCAATATTCATAATTTACCATTTGCTGATGGGGCCGCTACCAAGGCCAAAAGGTCTTTCAAAACAGTGCTTTATGACCGTTTGGGGGGACTTGAAATTCGCCAAAATGACAATTGAAAGAAACTGGTTTTGCATTTTTTTGCATTTTTGGGCATTTTGAACTCGGGCGAGAAACGGCGTGATCAGGCGAGAAACGGCGTGATCGGGCGAGAATAGGCGTTCCAACATGTAGGGGTCAAATGAAAACACACTTTAAGTAGCCTCAACTGATTCAGAAAATCACAGTTTGTCAAACCCTATGTCCAGTGAATTTGTCACTTCAACAACCGTAAGATCTTGGCTGCAGTGGCTTTTGAAAATTCCTAGTATGAGCTTTGCTAGCAAGACTTGGTCCTCAGAAACCTTGATCCGAGGGCTAGGCATTGTAGACAAAGAGACCGGTCGGGCAATGTCGGAGATGCCTGATCCTGACCCAGCTGCATTGGAAGAGGAACTACGACGGCTACTGGTGTCTTGGATCAACAGTGATGGTTTTCTGGGAAGCTTCAAACCACGAGCATAAGTTAGATTCCATGAATGGTTTACAAAGAAAATTCAATCATGGTTGCAGTCGCTTGGGGTTTCACAATTCTGGCATCACCCAATATATCGACAACAACCAGGTTAATATATTAGAATGTTTTGCCACTATGCACAACTGTTCTAAGAGCGTTGCTGATGTTCAATGATGTTCTTGTATTGTACATCATAGTGTCACCAAGCTCCCTGCTGCCAGGAACTGGAGAAGAAAATGTTGAACAATGGCAAGGATCCCAAAGGACAGAAACCCGCCCAAAAAAATGTGGAGTGTCTCATTATGTCTCATTGAGGGTTCCAATCAACTTCTTTGATCTTTCTTGTTCAGCATGTTCCACCCCAAACACTATAGCTGAACCACATGATAAGCTGGAATGTTTATACATGATGATGGGTGTTCTTGGCATTCAATTCTTAACCTTTGGTAGCAAATTCTGTTGTTCCTTGCCCGGCACTGCAGGAGAAGGTCCTTCATCGGCCCTGTCTGCAGCTCGACAAGATCCTGCAGGTGCCGAGGTTTCTCAGATGGATACTTTACCGGCTTCGCCAACTCAGCTAGGTTTGGTTTCCACTGAAGCACCAGGGAAGCTTTCGACAGCAGCACAGGACACAGCAGAGCAAGCAACAGAGACAACGGTGACAGCAGAGACAGGACATACAGTAGAGGATGCAGCCATGACACCACCGGAGGAAGCAGCTGAGCCAGCAGTTGTATCAGAGGCTTTGAAGCCTTTGCCAGAAGCCCCAGCCCCAAAAGTTCGGGAACCCATGGCTACCAAGGGTGATCTTGACCATGAAACTGGCAAGAAACGACCATTAGAGTTCATTCCTGGGGATGAGAGTGATGATGAATTTTCAGAGCAACATTTGTTTGTTGAATCCGTTCCACCAGAAGAGCTTTCAACGAAAGCCATCTACATGCGCGTTCACCGCGTTTTCAAGAAACGAAAGGATGGGACCTTCCAATTAGATGACCGATGGAACAAAGCATGGGCAGATGTCGAAGGTGGTGGCAGAGATGAAGTGTACTCAATTTTTGAGAAAGTTGGATACCAACGGGACAGGGTTGTGTAAAAATGGGTCAAAAGTGGTTGTGTTCAAGTACTTCAGTTTCATAGTGGAACACTGTCTAGCCAACCACCATGCGCAACTTTTGGGCTACTGGGCTTTTTGCCAAACAACATAGGCTTTTTGCGGGGCTGATGATCCATCAAGTTTGGGTTTTAGCGGCTTCAGCTTTCCCTTCAGGACCGATTCATCAAACGATGCAAGGCTATCACCGAGAAGATCTCTGAGGAAGTGATGGAAGTGGAAGGGGAATGGTTGACTGTTGGCGATATGCAACAGCTCAATTATTCAGAGACACTTGTTTGGTAAATACTATACATCCAACACAGGTTTTGATTGCTTTTGTCGCTGGTTGACCTTTCTTTGACCTGGCAATCCCTCCAGTATATAATATATCAACCATCAAGAATGCTAGAACTGTTCAGATTGATTGGCTAACAATTCATGAATGCTAAGGACCAAGATCAAGGGCATCGTTCGCTACACTGAGAGCCGGCCACATCTTCAAAGGCAGGTTATCCACACAATGTGAACCATTTTTGGGTAAAGCAGTTCTAGTTTGTGGGTCCCCTGGAGGTTGAGCAAGTATGGTGAAGGGATGATGTACTGGACTGAAATTCGGTCCCGAGGATCTCTCAAGTGCCTTGGGTGCAAATTAAACACCAATCATCATGACCCACTTCCTGAATCAATAGGTTTTCTTTCTTCCATCGGTAGAACTGGGGATTCAGACTTAGCTAGACTATGATTATGACTATGACAAATGAAGGCTTTGAAAGATTAACATGGCATCACATTCTGAATTCTAAGGAACACAAAGCGGCACATTTCCCAGGAGGTCAAGGAGTGGGAGGAGGAACAGGACATGGAGGAAGATGATTTCAAGTCTAGCGCTCGCGCTCCCACTTTGGATTGGGGATATCTGGAAGACAAGCCTGCAGACCAACCGGTTACACCAGGCATTTGGTGAATGTGTTGGATTTGAATTCCACACCACATACTAACTTATAAACAATAATATATAATATGAAAATCAGTGCAAATCATAGTATAAAACTATTGCATGGGTTCTTATTCGTTCTTATGGGTTCTTATGGGTTCTTTCCACCAACCCCAGTCATTCTCTCCTTGGCCAGGCTTGAGCTTGGGCAACGTAGTCCAAGACTCTGATACTGCACCTGTGCCGGTCGAGTCAGAGGAGACCAAGCGAGAGATGGATAAAATTGGATTTCCCGTGGCGGAAGGTGACCTGTCCCCAGGTGCAATGGTTCCTAAGGCATGCCAAGCTATCCACAGGCAGATTAACAAGTTGGAGGCCATGATCGAGGCTTGCAAAGGTGTTGACAGGCTCACCCCTCTACAAGAACGGAGCCTAGTCAAATTACAATGTGTGGGTCCAATTCATCCCAATTGGGCGGTTAATGGGAAACTCATAGGACACAAAGAAGACATAACCCATGTGTTTGTCATTTCTCAAGTATCATATGTTTGGGGCCAATTTTACTGCAACATCTTCACACCCCAATTAGTAGATCAGTCGCTTCTTCCATCGCTTTCTGTCTCAGGATGAAAGGGAAGCTGCAGGAGGCGGCTGAGAGTCTGATCCATCACGATGAGCAACTTATGGATCAGCATGGAGAAGGTGTGTTGGATGGATTCACCCGACAGCTTCTTGACATCCCAAAAGGTCCCAAAAGTTTTGTTTTATAATATCACTTATAATATCTTATGTTTTGTTCTATATTTGGGGTGTTGGATAAAATAGTAACACGCATTCTTCAATGGTACTGGGTGAACTGACCCCAATGGGAACAATACATCATTAGTAGTACCATAGGTCCACTTCCCATTTTTGGGCCATGCATGTGTCGGCAAAAGGTACCGGCCTCGTAAATCATAGTAAATCCACAGGATGTTGGCAAGCAAAATTCTTCTCCTTAGAGACTGGGTGAAAAGTCATGGATGAAAAGTTGAACGACCCGAAAAGCAATTGTAATTGCGTACGGTCTATCATGTTCTTCGATTTGATACAGTGACCATAGCCAATTGAAAACAATCCAGTGAGGTGTGTAAGTTTTGGAGTCTACTACAATTGCAGTGGCTCACTCCTACAGAGTGTTGCTAAGAAGGGGTGTACACAACATCAATTTTCATACGACCATACCAATGTTTTGAGTTTTGACTTGACGCTTAAGGCTGCAAAAAAAAAATCTTGAACGAGCTGGACATGGCACGAAAAAGGCTTGGGCTTTTACCAGCATGACCCAGCATGTGCCATTCAGTTTTGGGGCATTCTATCTGGATTGCCATCTTTCAAATTTTGAGGCTTGCGGAATCCATGGCCCTGCAGCATTTTGCCAAGTTGGGAACTGAGTTTCCAGTCAATCTTGAAAGTCACTGCCAAATCTTCCTTTCCAATGTGATTACATGCCCCTTTTCCGCACACTAGGTCGAGGCTTCCTGAGCCAGCTAAGAGCCAAGAAGCGAAGCCACCGCGCCAACGACGGCAGGCAAAGGCTGCCAGCAAAGCGAAGGCAAAGCCTAAGGCTCAGCCCAAGAGAGCCGCAAAGACGGCCAACAACAGTGAATGATCCTTTCAACAGTTGCTTTGGATATATATCTTCGGATTAGCTGCAGCTCCATCATACCGATTAATGTAGGTATACCCACATGATTATGGATTTTGTGGTGTTTATAAACATCCAATGAGCCACTGTTGTGATGAGTGTATCTTCTGCGGCGTTTTGCCGAAGTTGGGGTGCCCAGTCAAATGGCTGATTTCTGACCACTCCTGCGCATAGCAGGATTAATCCAAGCGATTTACATCTGAAGCTTTGGGACGAGACAAAAGGAGATCAAAAAGATTCAAAAAGTATGTTGTGTGTTCGAGCCAGGTATGACAGTACGAGACAAAAGGAGATCAAAAAGATTCAAAAAGTATGTTGTGTGTTCGAGCCAGGTATGACAGTACAATAGAGCGTTTTAGTTTTAGCTCTTGAGTTCTGGGAATGGTATCCTATGGTATCCTCAAACAATCTGCAAGAGGTTTTCAATGTAGTCCAGTGGTATGACTGCTATGTCGTTCATGCCAGGGACTGCGATACGGCGTGATGACTTTATGGACAACATTGCCGACAGTCTTGGCGATGGTGTTTGGTCCTCAACCCATTGAACAAGTTACGATAAAGCTATGATGACAAACAATAGATCGTAAAAAATGATACTGGTCTATTGCAACCTATTGCAGTGAGGTTGGAAAGATACCTCGATGAAAGGGGATAAAACACTGAGGCCACTGCGGTGAGTGCTGCAAAAACGATCAAATCCCTGAGCGCATCGGTGGTGGGAAGCGACACTTCCAACGCTTCACGGGACATGCACAAATTGCTGGATAGATTGGACTACAAACTTCCGATTGACATTGAAACTATGAACCATGTTTGTCATACTGCCGATGTTCAAGAATTGAGGACATACCATGTTAAACCAGAATCCTGGCTCCAGTTTTGGATGAATGAGGAACCTTCAATACTGGGGGGATGGCACGGAGATGTCAACCAAAACTTTGAGTCCTTCTGGAAGACATTTCAAGTATCTCATCCTGGACATGCCGTGTTTCAACACCATAACGGACGACTGGACCGTGTGGCACCCGTCATCATACATGGCGATGAGGGGCGTGCAGTGAAGCGAACAAATTATTGGGTTCTTAGCATGCAAAGCCCCTTTGGAAGCTTGAATGACCCATCCCTCCAGTGCACCTGTCGAGAAGACTTTGCACATCGTCAGAGTGGGCTGCCATCTTTTGAACCTGATTTGGCTGCTGTTGACCCCAAGTATTTGCAGGCATCCCGTGCCCAAACCACCAATTACAAGGGGCATTCGTACTTGAGTCATTGGCTTCTCTTTGGTGTTGGGGGTTGGATCTACAAACGTCACAGTCATATCATCGACGAGTTGGTTCTGGAAATCAGTCAGAATTTGCAGAAACTGTTCCATCAAGGTATCAACACGAACCAGGGAACTATTTTTGCTGCATTGGTTGCTGTCAAAGGCGACCTTGACTTTGAAAAGAAATTGATGTCACTCACCCGAAGCTATGCACATGTCGGGACCAAAAACTGTTTGGAAATTTGCCACTTGTGCAAAGCAGGTGGGCCCGGATGCTTCTTTGAGGACTTCTCTGAGGCCCCAGGCTGGCTGGAAACAGTTGGTACTGAACGGCCCTGGAACGGAGATGATCCACCAGCTTTTTCACAAACTCCATTTGATGACACATTTCCAGAGAAGCTCTTGCAACTTGATATTTTCCATGTTTGCAAGCTGGGTGTCTTCAGGGACATCATAGGCGGAATTCTCATTCTTCTACTTCGATTGAAATTCTTTGACTACGAAGGGAGTACCATCAACATGGAAGACCGGATGAACCGAGCACATGGATCATTTGCCCTGTGGTGTACTACGTTGTCAAAGTCACCTGGTCTCCGTTCATTCAGTATGAGGTATTTCAACATGAAAAGCCTTTTGTCTGCTCCTTGGGCAAACTCCAAGGGTAGCGACAGTGTGTTGTTGTTGCAGTGGTTGCAGCACACACTACATGTGAACATCAACTATCCAAATGTTGCTGGGTACGAACAACTACTGAAACGCATGTTGCAGGTAGTCGATGCTGCCCTTGGGATTCGCATGGTACATAGTCACAGGCTATGGCTAGAACGGCATTGTGCCCACATGCTGTACTACAAAATCATGACAACCCTGCGTGGTTACACAGCGCTTGCAAGGGACGCACTACGTCTACAGGTACGAGCATTTGTGCAGAAGCCCAAGCAACACTCGCTCCACCACATTGGACACGAGTTGAAGTCTGAGTTACAAAAAGGGGCAACACTGATTTTGAACCCACAATGTTTTGGATGCGAAATGAGTGAAGATTTCATAGGAAGAGTCAGTCGGCTAAGCCGAAGGGTTGGCTTTAGATTGGTACACCTACGGGTGATCCAACGATACTTTGTCAAGGTCAGGGTGCTTTTGGACAAGAGGCGGAAACTAAACCCTGAAAGGGTTTGGACGAAGAAAACGCCAATTGGATTTGCAAAACGCGTGGGAAGAAAACTGGCAAGGAGGTAGCATCACAGATAGAAGCAACAGCAATAATTAAAAGAAATAGCCATAGTGTAGAATACCTAATTCGTTACATGGCTTTTGGTGGTTTGAATCTTATGCTTAGTTTTTACCAACCATCCTTACTTCAAAAGAAGCTGCCATTGCCCAGTCCCGTGCCCACTGCACTCTCAGCTGGCCTGGTTTCTTCAGACTTGGCCACGGCATCGGCGAAGACGAAGAAGAAAAAGACCAAGTTGTGGATGCATCAAACCCACGAACATCCCAAAGATTGAGTTAGAAGGATCTGTTTCATAGTGATAGATTGGACTGGTGATGGATACTGCATGCGTTCTTTTTCATTGTTGCTTTGCAACCATCTTCGTATTCAAACATCATCAATTTTGAGCTATGGATGTGTTACCCAAACAACGCCTTCGGGCGAGAATTCATGAAGCAGGCGAGAATATCTGAATCGGGCAACTTAGTTGCCTGAACAGCTTCGGGCTAGTATTATAGCCTCAGGAAGGTCTAGGTATGCTTATAGGTGGCCTGTGTTATGTCGGCATTTGGTGGTGCTCTCGGGGCTCAGGAACGGGGAGCCTGATGGAATGCCCGATTCGTTTTCTTCGCCCGCCCAAACATCTGCTAGTATACTAATGGGGCGACTTTGCTGCGGTCATTACTTGCCCCGCGTCCTGTTTGACACCGCCCCATGCACAAGTAGTGTATAGGTTTACTAAGCATTATAGAGGCCCCTTCTGGGGCCAACACGTT
>Ga0126342_10013312_pt1 | contig 14588 bp, 18 predicted proteins | sample Cyp1metagenome_FD_92528 | JGI IMG/M metagenome (GOLD analysis project Ga0126342, IMG submission 92528) | Coral microbial communities from Lord Howe Island, Old Settlement Bay, Australia - Cyphastrea 1 metagenome | ecosystem: Host-associated > Invertebrates > Cnidaria > Coral ... | reverse complement strand
TCAAAGATTCTGCCTCTGCTCTTTGGAAGGCAGTAGTGATAGGCAGTGAAATGATGGGGTTAAGTAAAGACATGGGGTTAGACTAACCACAACGTTAAACCTTGTGGTTGGAAGGTCAGGGATCCATAGCCTTGGTTGACAATCGTCGTTTAGGGAATACTACGGGGATTTTTTAGATGATGGTCTTGTAGAGCTGATAAATGATGGTTGATGATTATATAGTTCGGGGGTTACACTCTGGTAAACCAACATAACAATGGAAAATCACCATTTTCAATGGGAAAATCCACGAACTAAATGGGCCATTTTCAATAGCAAACTGTTAGTTTACCAGGCCGGGTACCCGAAATATCAGGGATTCTCAATGGAGGGATTGGAGGGGATGAACAGCCAGCAGCTCTTGGATGAAGGCGAGCAGCGGCTAGCAGTAGCCATGGAAGCACCAGCCTGAGTTTAAAGCACATGTGAAAAATGGTCTCCCCCAAGTTAGTTCAAGGTTTTTGTTTAAAGCATATCTTTGACATTTCTTGGTGCGTTCCCCATGAATTTACTGTAAGAAAAAATGCCAACATTTACGACATGTTTCGACCCATCTCCCTACCAAAACCATCCAAAACCCATCATTTCCCGCCTGCGAAGGATGCGAAGGCTGACTATGCCGCCGCCTTCGCTCTCTTTGACCATTCGAGCACCGGCCATATCACAAAGTCGGACCGCGGCTGCCCACTGAGCTGAAGGTTGTCAGCACCCAAAAACGACTAAAGAAAAGCATAGTTTCATATTTATCATATTGTGGACCAGATGAGGGCGCTGTCCATTGGGATATCATTGCCCAGGAAAGAAAAAATAAGAGTATGGACCAGATTATTTTGGAATTGGATTTTCATTTTGATTCTTTTTTGAGGTGACTAGAATGTGGGAATCAAACGCGACCAGCTTGCCAGCTGTTCGAGTTTGAGGAGGTCACTGTGACCTGCAGAAGAACAACTCCATCTTTTTGCCGTTTTGTCTTGGGTGTGTCTGAAAATGTATGAACTTCTGGTATAGTGTATTGAACCTTCGGGGGGGATTTGATGATCAGCCAGAAATCGGAACACATTTGTATTTTCCCATCATTTCCCACCAGATATTCCCATCATTTTCTCATGGATTTTCATCACCAAAGGATTTTTGTCCCACGACTTCCCATCTTTTCCAATGCCGATCGCTCAGATGGACCTGGAGATACTTGTCGTGAAGTGATCATCCCTCTGGGTGAAGCAACATGCAGCCAATCATCGGCCAAAGAATGTTAAATAATGTTATATATATATATACTGTATAGATATATATATATATTTATACTGTGTATATATAATATATATATATATATGTGGATCCTTTGTCATCTGAAATCTGATTTTGACAGCACTGTTGGATGCTGTCCTCAAGATGAACCATCCAGAACTATCCCGCTGCCAGGACATTGGCGCAGTCTTGAAGGCCGGAGGCTACTTTCCCACGCCCGAGGAGCTTGAGGTCAGCGTTGCGGGGTACTGGATGTGTTGCCACCGGTTTTAGGAGATACCCCAGTTGGAGGACTTACCAAGCATGGATATGACAGTGACATGACAGCGACAAGTGGTAATTGGGATGGTCATGGATCAAACGTTCATACCCAGGCATGAGAGCTTGGACATTTGCGTTGGTAGCTTGGTTCGTCATTTTGAAGTGATCGATTTCGATGGGAGCTGTCACCATTTTGCGATGCAAAGAAGGACGGTTCATCCTAGGATGATCCCAACTGACATTTTTGGAAGAGCAACCGCCGGGACGTCTGCCCTTTTAGAACTCGGATTTTGCAAGTGGCTTCTGACCCACTTTCCAAAAATCAACCAGGTTCCTGGCACAAATTATTTGTTGATATGTGGCCATAGATCAAAAATCAAGACCCGGGGTACGTCATATTTCAGCAGTAAGCCATGAAGCCATTCCATGTTTGCTCAACATTTGGGCGTGACTCCTGAAGTAGCTCAACCATCCAAGTAGAGGGTACAACCTTCACTTGTTCTCAAGGCGCCAATTGGTCCACTCCCTGATACAAGAAAGAAACATTTACAGAAACCAACATGATTAACATCCATTTGCTTAGTACTATCTATACTTATATCATTTATATCCCAATAAATCCCTATATTCACTTACGTAATTTGGATCCCTAAAGATCTTGGGTAGTTCTTCAGCTCCCAACTTGGTGAATGCTACCCGGCTACCATGGCATCCCACGGCGACAGAAATTCATCGGCAAAGTGGACGTGGACGCTCGGAAAAGACGCCGAGACCTCCATGGGCTCCAGTGTTTTCCACCGGGCTCCATGGGCCCAGGTGGCTACGGAACCAAGAACAGATAGGGATATACTGGATATACTGGATATATTATGATTGTACTATCCAACAGTATGAGTAGGTCAGTAGGTTTATGATTCTTGACCTGTTGTGGAGTGATTCTTGAACTGTTGGTCAGCTGCTTTAGTTCATGAAATAGAAGTGTGGTGGTTACTCACAGACCCGGCGGTTTGCCCGGAATTGAAGATTGAGGATGCCGTGTTGTCGAACATGATAGGAGAGATTGCAGAAAATACTGCGTATATGCAGTGTTTTCTGGTTTAGACAACAGAGGTTTTAGTGTTATTTAGTGTTTACCCTCTGGTAAACATACAAAAAGCTATTGAAAATGGCAATTTATAGTGAGTTTTCCCATAAAACATGGTGATTTTCCATAGCTATGTTAAATTACCAGAGGGTAGATTTTAGGATTTAGGGTTTCAGGCGGGTTGAGGGTTTAGGTTTCAGGGTTCAGGCAGGATTTAGGGTTCGTCGTTCTGGGACATGCTAAAACACTAGCCCTGCGCAAGTATTCGCCCTGCACAGGTGTTTGAGCATGTTGAAGGAGAATGTTTGAACACAGTTGAAACTTTCCGGGCAGAGCATAGGTAAGTAGGCTGAAGCCTACCAGATTCTCCTAGCTCAACGGAATTGACGGTCAAATGTGAAATATTTGCCTGTTTGAGCGATCTGTGGTGTGTGATTCGTCAAAAGAGATAGGGGCGTCAAATATCACTTGCATTTCATTGATCACTCCTGATGATTCTTGGTTCAGACCCAAAAGCCAACCGCTGAACCCCTCAGAACAAGAGATTTAAAGATGAGATTCCAGCCGGGAATGCAATGTTCGATCATTTTTGTGGGTTGTAACCCCCCAAAACTTCCATATCCCTGATGTAATCGTCCTGGGTGTACGCTGCAAACCACAGAGGATGGGGATGGCAAGCTCAGCAAAGAGGAATTCTTGAACATTGTGGCCATGAATCCCAAGGACAGCTTATTCAGCGTGTGGGCACAATGTGTTTAAAAAGCCTTCACAAGGGCTTTTGTGATTTTGGAGTTATATACATATGTGTTTTTTTTCATTTTTTTGAGGCAATACAGGGGACACAATGTGTTTTTCCTCACAAGTTGGAAGGAATACCTGAGCCTGATCCACAATGTGAATTTTGATGATTTTTCATGAACATGATGGTACTCGGCATTTTGGAATGTTCCCAACATTTCCCAACATTTATTCAGACAATCCCATAGATCATATCAAGTTGGTGCACTACTTAGATGGGCCATAGGATTAGCTAACTGGTTAGTAACTGGGGTTATAACCCCCAAAAAATCCCAATTATAATCCATTTACTAACTAGTTAACTAACTCCATGGCCCATCTAAGTATATCCCATGGTATCCCCATGAAAAATCCCAACAAAAGCCGCCCAAGACCTCAGTGTTGCGTGCCAGGATCGAGACTTCTCCGCGGAACTGATTGAAGCCTTCAAGATCTTGGACGAGAATTCGGACGGTTCCTGGGACGCTTCCGCCAAGGAGATGATGCTAAGTGGCTCGTCCCACTTAGTAAGTGGGTTATAACCCCAGTTATAAATGGGATAAGTAGGATTAATCCACTTATAACTGGGGTTATAACATGTTATAACCCACTTACTAAGTGGGATGAGCCACCAAGTGGGGCACAAAACCAGCCGCCATTTGGGGCCGAATTTCCCCAGGATTTTCTCTCAAGTTTGCTGGATGTTGCGGGGAAATTCCAGGATTTTTGCCGACTCTTCTGGGTTTCAAAGATGCAAGCATCTTGGAATTTCTCTAGCATGGGAAGTTAGGTCAATATTCCATCTTTGAGGGATGTTGTTGCGATGTTCTCAGTAAAACTCATCCACCAGACTGAGTCTGCTGCGCCGTCAGCAACTGGTTGAGCACCCTTGTCAGCTCCCAAGCGGCTTTGTGATGAGCATCCAAGCATCCAAGTAGCCATCAGTGGACTAACCTTGCTTGCCTGGCTATTAGCTGGATATAAGACTCACTTATAGATACTTTTAAATTGGATGAACGGATCATGGGTCCCATAGGTTATATACATAAACGTAGAATGTACCCATTTGGAAATCTCCGGCAATCAAAAAGAAAATGATACAGTCCGCTTGCCAGGCGTTGAAATCTCTAGATTTTCACAATGGTACACCCCATCATTCCATGAAATGAGGTATCAACTACACATACAAGGTATCAACATACAGCACCCAGTTTGCTCGCCCTGGAAGTTAAAACTGATGGTCGGCAAGTGTTTACAAGCTACAAAGTTTGTCCAAGAATATATACCCTCAAATCCACTTGTTACTTGTCTATAATCCTGTTCGCCCATTTTGGCGTATAGAGCGTTTTGGAAATACCCATGATATGCGTACAACTATAAGAATTCCAAGATATAGAGATTCAGACCCCAGTATCGAAGGAAATTTAGAAGTCAAACTTCCGACAACATGGACAGATGGAAAAGCAGAGGTGGGAAGAGTCCGCGAGGAGAAGGGCAGAAGAGAGAAGATCAGAGAAGAGAAAGAGTGAGAAGAAAGCAGATGCAGGTGCGCAAAAAGGTAGCAAAGTCGCGAAACACTGTGTTTTTCCAATGATTTGTGGCTTCGGATGGTCAAAAAGTAACCTCGCCAAAGCGGCGGGTGCGGAGCCGTCTGGGGAGATGAGAGGTGAAAAATTGCACGCCGTTGTGGCGCGAAGCACATTTCGAACTCAAAATGTACAAAGCACCTCAGCCTCGGACCACTTTTGGAAGTTGAGATGTCGAAAAAGTGCACGCCGTTGTGGCGCGAAGCACATTTCCAAGTCAAAACGTACAAATCACACCATGCTCGGACCACTTTTGGAAGTTGCGATGTCGAAAAAGTGCACGCCGTTGTGGCGCCAAGCACATTTCGAAATCAAAATGTTAAAAACACCACATGTTTGGACCATCTTGGACGTTCAGATGTCATTCCACGTGGCAGGTGCAAGGGATTGTGGATCTTGTCAAAAGTTAGCGAAACATGAGGGTTTTGTGGCATTTCCAAAAACGATGGCAGGCGTGGGACATTTGACGAGGATCTGGCAAGATGCATTTTCCATGGCAGGCGCAGTACAAGAGACATGTTCGTCAGAGATGCGGGCGCTGATTTCCTGAGAGGGGTTGCATTTTGAAGCATCAGATCTTCAGTTTTGGGAAGATGATTTTGCCTGACAGGTGCAGCACTTCGTATGACCTGGCATCACTTTTTCGTGGCAGGCGCACTTTAGACAGGTGGAGTGGAAAAATCGGAAAACGCAATGGTACGAGGCCGTCAGCTCTGCACTCAACTTTCCATTTTTGAAGGAAGTCTCGCAGAATTGTTTCGTTTTTGATGTTGTCAACTTCAAAAATTGAGGAAGTCTCGCAGACTTGCTTCGTTTTTGATGTTGCCAACTTCAAAAATTGAGGGAGTCTCGCAGAATTGCTTCCTTTTTGACGTTATCAAGTTCAAAAGTTGAGGAAGTCTCGCTGAATTGCTTCGTTTTCAAGCTTGCAGATTGCAGATAGATAGATAGATAGATAGATAGATAGATAGACAACTACAACTACAACTACAACTACAACTACCACTATACTGCACTACACTACACTACTACTACAACTACAAATGCAAATAAACTACGCTACATTACACTACACTAATTACACTACACTACACCACACCAATTACATCTCATTACACCACACTACACTAATTACACTACAACTACAACAGCTACTACTACCACAACTACAACAACAATATCAACTACACCGCATTACACTGCACTGCACTAATTACACTGCAGCACGCTACAGCTACAAATACAAATGCGACTACAACTGCACTACATTACACAACACTACGTTGCACTACACTGATTACATTACATTACGCTACAGCTACAACTACAACTGCAACTGCAACAACAAGTGTAGCTACCACTAAATGGCACTACGCGACACTGCACTAATTTCACTACACCACGCTAAACCAACTACAACTACACTACCTTACACTATACTACCTTACACTGCACTACACTAGGCTACACCACACTAGACTACACTACACTATACCACACTACCGTGTTTACAGTACACAACACGACAATACACTACAATACACTACACTAATTACACCACACCACAACTACAACTGCAACTGCAACTACGCTACACTTATTACACATTACAACTACAACTCCACTACTACACTACACCACACTACATCCAGCAGTTTTGGGTGAGGTGACCACTGCAACCATTGCAACCACTCCAAAAAAACACGACTTCAACCACCTTTCGGTCCATCAGTGGATTCGCTCTGCCATCCGCGATTCACAATAACCAACCTCTCCTATAGGTTTCCTATTTTTGAAACTCCCGCCACCGCCTTGTGCGGCACTACTGGTAACAGTTTATTGACCCAACAAGTCGCCAGTTGTTAGTACATACGCGAATCTTGGCCATACATACACATATACAAACATATCCCATTGTATCCCTGCTTTGCCTGATTGAATCCTAATTTGTTGGTGATGTCCCCATATAACTTACAACCTGTTCATGACCTGTTCCCGATTTCTCACCATGATTCGGCTGGAGGTTTCTTGTCCATTGAGGAGTTAGAGAAGGGCGCCAAAATGTTTCAGCGTCGCCTGGATTCATGGGGATATCAAACTGTGGACAACCAACCAAAAATGCGGCTTTGATCATATGGAGGTTTCCTGAAATGGATCCCCAATTTATGGTTGGTTTATAGTGGGAAATCTTATTAAAATGGATGATTTAGGGGTACCCCCATTTCAGGAAATTTCCATATCATCACCATCAAAAAATGTGGGTTGATGTTGAAGTGTCAAAAAAAACACGAACCTGTGGAGGTTCGAATCCTGCGGTTTTCGGGCATTTTTTTTTGAGATCCGACAGCAGATGGAGAATTTCCCAATATGGTGATAAAAAATGATAAAAATGGAATTGGACACTGGGGAAATTCGCAGCAATAAATCCCTGACAATCGATGTAGACAAATAGGTCGACGGTCTAACATAGAAATGTAGTCAAAATATGGCTACGTCTACGTCAAACACCAAATGGATGTTGTGGAAATCCATTCGGGTTCCGTCCATTAATGATGGTTTTTCAGCAACGAAACCGGAGGATTTTTCCGGTATTTTCAGGATGTTTGATGATCTCAGGGGTCGACAACTCAAGCACGGTCTATTTCAGGTTTGTGGTAATCTGGTCAGAGCATGTCAGAACTATATGCTGGTGGAAGCAGCAATGGATGGGGACTTGATGATTTCAATTTGATGACCACAAAACATGATACTAAATGATGAATCAGTCGGGCTATGAATCAGAAAACATTGGGTTATTGTCCGACAACACTGGGGATATAAGCAGCAACTAATGAGGATGGCAGCAATTTTCCACCAGGCTGGATGGTTGTTTTCACATGTGGAAATCACCAGCAAACATGTTCAAGATGAAAACACGACAGTGTCAAAGGGTTTTCCATCCCTAACATCGGATGAGTGGAGCCAGAGGTGACCAACATATATTAGACAAGTGGCATATGGATCTGCCTTCAATGTATCAGGGGTAAAAACCACCAAGAAACTGGTTGGAATTAGGCAGGAACACCTTTGAGTTCTCATTTGCAATGCATTCCACAAAATTACACACATCCAAGCAACAATCATGGGCATAGCATGCATTCGAAGAAAACAACGATCCCGGAAACGTTTCGCCAGCAAAATTGTAACTCCTCAAACATATCCAACAAGGGCGTCTTATAATCAAACATGCGTGACTGCTTCCGAAACACCAAGTTTCACCATGCAGAAAATATGCGAATCTGGAATTTTCACGAATTTTCTGTTGCCAGGTTCGATTACCAAGAGGCTAGTTTTTGCCGCAATTCACATTCTTGCTGCCTCATGTTTGCATGTTTACCCCGTTTTACCCCCACTTTTGGGAGCTTATAACCCCATTCTTGTCGGTCAACCTCCCGATGTTGGGTGAAAATCTTGTTCCCTTTTTGCACGTCCATTCTTGGTGCTTCAATACCATGTCCTGCCCTGCAGAGTCCAGGCGGTTTGACCAAGGAGGAGTTCGTTTCGGGGCACGGAGGGGCACTTTTGTTTTTGCGTGTTTCTCAACGGGGCAGATCCCATATCCAATATTGGCTGTATAACCAGGGTCCCACCACTAAAAATTGCTTCTTGGATGCACATCCAACTCCATTTCAAAGAGATCACAGATGGCCTTGTTGGTGAACCAGCCATGTACTGGAAATTATAAGGCAAGGCCAAATCTTTGGTCTTCCCCGGTTTTTGATTGAGATTTGTATCCTTTTTCCAACTACAATCCAGGGCCTCACAAATTGAAGGCGGCTGGTCATTTTTAGCAGTGCACCATCCAATGTTTGGGCAGCAGATGGATTCGAAACATTCCAATCTCTTGGATAGACCCAATTTCACTGGTGATATATAGGCCCACCACTGCCGCTTGGAAGTCAAACGGGCATTGGAAAAGGAAGTGCTGAAAGAGTCATCACATCACTTAGAGACTCAACAATTGGGAACCACCACTTTTGAGTATTTCGGTCCAAAGATTACCAGATGGCATGCGTTTTTCAAGACCCTGCAAGAACTTGGTGTTTTTTGATCCTGGGTTTAAGACTTAACCCATCACTTCGGCTCATGTTTCAAAAATAATCCACTTCTGAAGATGGATTTTCAACCTCGCCATGTGTTTAGAAATAGGGTTGGTGGATCCAAACATGCGCGATCCTTCGAACTGAGACTCCAATAGCTGCATGTGTTGGTGGAAATGGTAGTCTCCAGCAATTTTGGACTTAGCCTTCCTACCCCCAGGACTTGAGAAAAATGATGGAGGAGGTCCACGCGATCCAAGAAAACCGGCAAAACATGGCGGGAATTTTTTCGGGTATGCCCGCATTGGAATATATTGGAATACGCTGTCCCAGTAATCAACAACAATAAGGTGTCATTTCACATCCAGGTGTATACTCGATAATCAAGTAGGGGTGCTGTATGATCTTTATAGCATTTGGTTTGCCACATTAGCATACACTATCTCCTCTTGTTGGTTAAGTCACCAATATTAATTATATAGGGGGGTCAAATCCCAAAATATTGAGTTAACCATGTATATTAATCCAAAATTACGTCATGATATAGAAAGAGTATTCGATTAATATTTGGGAATTCAAATCCCTGCTTTCAGTTTCCTCCCAAGTCATTCACATTCCATACTTTTTTATGTTCCAATTCCCATACATGGGGTGTTAAATCCCAATTAAAATGATGATTTACTGATATTAGGCTAGAATTAGGTTAATTCTAATTTCATGAACATATCCTAATAAATTGATGCTGATTGAATATAGATCCTCATTTTACATCCTCAATCTTTCCGCGTCCCAAAATCAGGCAGATTCCAGTCGGGATGACCGCGTGAGCTTTCCAGAGTTCGAGCGGATCATGAAGTTGGGGACACCAGTTTTTGCAGAAAAAAAACGATGTGTTTTTGTGGTGACATATCACCAATAGTGGTGGTTCATCCACTATTGTTAGTTAATCCACATTTTTTGGTGAATCCACATTTTTTGGATTATAACTTATAACAATAGTGGATGAACCATACTTATCCTGCTTGGTGAGATGGCTCAACCACCAAAGAAAACACAGGTGTCTTTTTGTTGCAAGAAAAGTTATGATGGTTTAAAGCTTCAATTCTGATGATATACTTGGGGTTCTCCTATAGCATTTTAGAGCTATGAATAATCTCAACTGCACCCCCAAGTCCCAAACATGCTGATTTACATTCATTTAAGTTTAATGGGCACTGGATTGGGATTAGGTGATATATTGTATGACCTGACAAAATGTCCAGAAGTTTTTTGGGATTAACGACTATGCACAGTTCCGGATTAAGCAGCATTTGAGCGGGTGTATTCTGTATAATGTGTATATATTTGTAAATATAATATAGTTATTTCAATTTCCAATTCTAACCGTGACCATTTGGATTTCTCTTAGAGTGACCAGCACTTTGTGAAGTAAATGGTCGTACCTGGAGAGTTGGTTGCTGTCATTGTTTCTCCCTTGTTTTTGTAGTTGGCTGGTGAAATCATTTGTTGCCTGCCACATCCTTGCCTTTTGAAGCGAGCCTTGCTTGATTGTCGAGTTCGCATATTACTCATAACTTGATCATAAAGTTTTAAAGTCCATGTGTGTATATATATATATGTATATAATATATGTGGTAGAATATATGATCAAGTTATATGTGGTATATGTAATATACAGTTATATATCTACATTATCTACCAGTATATGTAATGTATAAATATACGTGGTAGAAGAAATCACCACATGTTCGCATATGTTGTCGGTTCAATCATAATTAATTATTTCGTTTGTTGATCTCCAATTTTTGTTGCTTAGCTCATGTTGATTCCACCTTTTCACAGCCCTTCAGCTGACTCAGGTGGGGCCTGGCTCAGAAATTTCCCACCCTCAGGGGCCGTGCACAGGCGACCTGGGAGGGCCGGTGAAGATAGAGCCTGGAGGGTTTCCATAGTCATGGGGTACCCCAAGCTCGCTGGATGGTTTATTTTCATGGAAAATTCAATCGTGAAATAGATGGTAACTGGGGGTAGCCCCATTTCAGGAAACCTCCATATGATAAATAATGATGATGATTAATTAGTGATTAGCCAACGAAAATAATGAAGATTTAACATTCGAACATGTTGAAGCAACAGCATCTGGGACTTCACTCGATCCAACCAACGATACATCAGCAGGTGGGGGTTCACGCATTCAAGCAAGACGATTCAAGCTCATTAAACTTTTATTTTCAGTTGCACCAACAACCATTTTGGATCTAGGCATGAAAATATGGGCAAGAGGCAATTTAAGAGGCAAAGTGAATGGTTGGAAAGCTATGGGATATGTATATGTATGTTTTTTTAATGTATATTTTTTCGGTCCCATTTCATATCATATGATACTTGTAAGAGGATACAAGAGGTATTTAAGATTTCTTATCGGAATATCCATAAACATGATAGGCAATCTAATTATGCCATTCTTATAGCCTTCCTCAAAAAGCATCTTCTGGCTCAGTGCAGAGCCAGTTTGGTTCATTTAAAAATCTCCATGGGGGCTGTTCCCTCGGGGTAATTTAACATAGCTATTGAAAATGTCATGTTTAATTGGTAAATATTAAACATGAGCATTTTCCATAGCTATGTGAGTCATTACCAGAGGGTAGTCATGATAGTAATGTAACGACTGCCATCCCACCTGAGACAGGCAGAGAGTTCGGATGAGTGAGCCAAGAGAGAACTGGTTGGTGGTTTCAAAAGCAAGACTTATATGCAGTTAATCTTGCATTTATTGTTTGCCCAACAAAAAAATCAGGATATACTGTAGTACACTGGGAATGAATACCTGATACTGGCCATTTTTATATTTTTCAATTTTTTTCATGTGGAAATTATGGGAAAATGATGAAGAACACAGGATTTTCAGAGAAAACCGTAGCAGGGTAGAACCAGAGTTTCCAGTAGTTTTTTTCTTAAACCCATCTATTGAGCAATTGCAAAGTTGACAAACCATTAGACGTTAGGTTTAATGACTTGCAGGATGGATATATGTGCTAAGATGAGGTAGTGGAGCCACAGTATGCACATCTACCACTTGTCTTCATTACTGACTTGCCAGCAAAATTGAGATTGCCCAAAGCAAATGGAATGCGATGGATAGGTGAACTGTTATCCGGTTGATAGAGATTCTTCGGATGATGAATCTCATGCCTCACGTGACTAATGGCAACCATCAACCAGTGATGATATAGTGGCGAAGTTGCAGCCGTGATACTGAAGCTAGTTTTTTTCCATTGATTTCAAGTGGGAAATCCGGAGGCCACGCGTTGCCCCAAGTGCAGCTGAGTCGATGGTGGTATCAGTGGTAATGTGGAAAAAAACGGCATCCCCCAAAAAAACAAACGGCATCCCCCAAAAAAACAGCTGCTTTTTTTAATCATTTTCCCAAATTTCGTATGTGTCCCCAAATGGGCTGTGTATGTCATATCGTCATATACAAGAATCGTTGGGCACATTGGATCTCCCAGTCGCTTCCAATGTTCTGACATGTCATTGGCGCGAAACTGGCGCGAAAACGCTGGGTCTGAACTTCAGCACGGGGCCGGATCCAGGAACAAACGGTGACAGAAGCTTCGGTACTCAAACATGGAAAATCAACGAACTAAAACGAGGTTTTAGTGGGAATTTTGGCTATCAATGGGGAATGTGCCTTTGCCATGATTGATTGCAGGATGGTAATATCATGTAATATCCATGATTCCAGACGACTGAAAGAGTCACAGCGCGAATGAACCGCATTTGGTACAGCTGTGGTTGCCGAACTTGCTACCTCATCATTGGCCTGGAGATCTACACAATCTTCAACTACACTTTGTACAACTTACACTTGGTACAGCTGTTAGCAAGCCTAAGTGTACATTAATAATGGTTTTATCATGTTTTATCCGCCGAGCTACCTTTGTTAATAGCGCAATTCTGGATTGGTTGACATCATTGACATCCCAAGTTTGGGTGTGTCTCAATATCACCAGATGAGTTCCCAAGATTCCATTGTTTCAAACAGTTGGTTGGCTGAGCGACCCATTTTTGATAGACTTTAGACATCTTTAGACCATTAAATCCCTATGATTCTTGCTTAAACACCACTTCGTTTGGGAATCTAAGCATTCTTGCTGCTTAGATTCCCATTGCTGAAGAACATCATCCTTTTGTACTTACACCTGGTGCTGAAAAATCCTTCTTGATATCCATGTTTCATCATGTTTCAAGTGTTTTTTCAAGTGTTTTCCCATTAAACTCAGAAAAAACCATGGACCATCTCCTTAACATGATGAAACATCACGGAAAAAGTCCCATTGCACTGCAGGAAGACCATGGCAAAATCATGGAACATCCCGGAGGGTAACGAAAAAAATGAGAGAATGAAGGGGGCCCCCGCCGATCCCAGAGGGTAAAGTCCCCATTGCCGTCACCGGCTCCAGCAACCCGAGCCGCGCCGCGCTGTTGCCTGCCCGACTTTTGATAAAGCGACCGAGCCATGGCCATGCGAAGTGTGACCCGGAAAAAAACTGCTTCGGTAAGGATATTTTATATATTGGTTATATATATATATAATATGTTAGTATCAGCAATATGGATATAGCTTACTAACATATTTTATATAGCTTCATACATATATATATAATGTTAATATATGTTAGTATCAGCAATAATACACCAGCTAGTTTACGACGGTTCATAACGGTTTATACCCATTTGTGCTCAATTTGGGATGGTTTGCTATTGCTTTACTAACATTTCTCTTGACACATGTTGGCAATAATAATAGCAATGTTATTTTTTGGATATGGTTCATACAATAATTTTGGCCATGAATCATTATTTCTAATAAAGACATGGTTATATTTCTTACGTTCGGGGCTACTGTAGCCCAAAACCATTAGTTTCTCTTTTCAAAGATCAACTTATTTTGATTTCTTCAATTTGGAGAACCTCTCAGTTGGATACGGTCGGTGATGAACATACTGTACTGTAATGTATGACATTAGAGAACAATCATGATGTTGAAATATAATCAAGGATAATGATAACACTAGTATTACATTGTTCTATATACGTATATGACATTACATAATGTTTATTCATATTCTTGATATAATATAGGAATTGGATATAATAATATTTAATATTGGCGAATATTGTTGTTGGCAATATCAACCTTGACCACTACTGCTTTGTTGGTGGGTTGTCAAAAGTGACCAGGCGTTTCCGCCATTTCGCTGATTTTCCAGCCAGCCGCGTTTGATGACCAGAAGGTGATTCCATTCATCACCACTACTGACCATCATTACCCTCCGGTAAACTAACAGTTTGCTATGGAAAATCACCATTTTTAATGGGTAAATCCACAGGTGTTTGGTCATACCACGACAGTGGAATCTATACCATGACAAGATATTAAAAACCACGACAAGAGGGTAGCACGAGTAGCGAATACCTGGTTCAATTGAAGACCTGTTCAAACCAAACATG
>Ga0126342_10013311_pt1 | contig 14589 bp, 10 predicted proteins | sample Cyp1metagenome_FD_92528 | JGI IMG/M metagenome (GOLD analysis project Ga0126342, IMG submission 92528) | Coral microbial communities from Lord Howe Island, Old Settlement Bay, Australia - Cyphastrea 1 metagenome | ecosystem: Host-associated > Invertebrates > Cnidaria > Coral ... | reverse complement strand
TGCGAAACCGTTTTTGGGCCCCCCCCCCCAGCTAAAGCTGATATAGCGACTTCTATTTTAAAAAATGTCATTGAGCATTTAGTGTTGCTGTTTTGCCCCCCAATAAGCACGCCTTCACCGCCAAAGCGGTGTGGGCGGATTTAACATAGCCATGGAAAATCACCATTTTTGATAGGTAAACCATCTATTTCTATGGGCCAGTTTCCAATGGCCAATTGGCCAATCGGGTTTCTAGCTGTCCATGTTTTAGCGACCTCCGCACAGCTGGGGGAATCCCATGAGGCCACGTCGCTCGCACCAATTTCTTGGGACCGGGATGCCAAGCGCCACCTGCGCGGCGCTGAGGATTCTCACCTGGTTTTTACCGATGTGCCATGGTCAAAACATAAAAAAAAAGGTTCTGGTCATCCAGATTTACATCAATGTCAATCAATCAATCAATCAATCAATTAATCAATCAATCAATCAATCAATGTGTTTTGATTGATGTATTTTTCCAAACATTGATTTTGGAAAATCACCAAGCCATTTTTTTCCAAACATGTTTTTTCCAATGATTGGTTTTTGGTTTTGATGGCCATGGGAATCCAAACCACATTCCACGGGCACCGCGCAGCGTCGCAGCCTCGTTCAACCCCATGGAGCCTTCCCAGGTGATTATACGCCAATCCTTGGCGCGGCTGAGGCGAGGCGCCGTCACTGGATGCGGTCCATGGGGATGGGGTATTTTTGGAGAGCAACCCCCCAAAAGATAGAAATATAAACAGAAATGTATATATATATATATACATATATATATATATACTATTATATATATACTATTATATATACATATATATATATATATGGAGGTTTCTTAAAATGAGGGATCCCCGAGTCACCATGGGTTTCAATACTAACATGGTCTAATGACTTGGATGATTTGGCCGATTCTAGGAAACCATGGGAAACCTCCATATGTACTCCTACTGCAATTTTGATGAATGACTCTCCATCCTTTTGGGAACAACTATATATGTTCGTAGCAGTTCTGGCAGCTGTTGAAAGACAACTATGATTCTTGCGATCCTTCAGGTTTCCAAATGCGGCCGCCTTCAGGACCCCATATTTTGCATGACGCTATGAGGAAAATGTTGATAGCGTGTTTGTCTCAAGATAGGATCGCCCTCAAATCCACTGCGTAATCATATTTTTTCGCATCAGAATCACCATGTTCGGGGCTGTATTCAGTTTCAGACACACCCAAATGTCATAATGTTTTGTTGTGGTATAGTTCGCATAAGTTTTATACCTGATTTCCATGGTTAATTCCCCCATATCCATTGCCTGCTTGGTCAATTCTCGCTCATTTTTCAGTCCCTAATTTGTGGTGGTTAATTGTTAGAATCCTCATGCTTGATGGTAATTGAACCCAAAAAAAAAAGTAATGAGTTTAGGTGTTTGGGCTATCAAAAAATATGGATGTCACTCCATCATGGGCAACTCTTTGGTAGCTCCTCGATTCTCCCCCTTTTAGAGCTCCTCACCACTGGATTCTGGATAGTATGTCCAAATAACTAAACCATACTAAACATATTATGCATTAAACATCATTCAACCTCATTAAACCATATCTTCCGGGATGGTGCCCCAGTTCAAAATCGCTTAGTTGGTAAAGTTCATAACTCCAATTTCACGAGGGGTTGAATAGGGGGTAGGCTATCTAAAGATTATCGAAAGCTATGGGGATTCCCCCCCGATAATTTAACATAGCTATTGAAAATCACAATGCTTAATGATGTTTAATGGGTATATCATGGTATATCATGGTATATCATGGTATATCAGTATATAAATGACCATTTTCCATAGCAAACTAACTTAGTTTACCTTAACCGGTAGCGTTTCACACATCACCGGAGGCTGCCACCCCTGAACCAACCAACGTTGGTCCAGGATGCACAGCACATGGCCAGCGCACAGCCGCCGGCCGGGCAGGCGCCGTTGATGGCCGCTACGGTCGCCAAGCGGCTCCGGTAGATGCTGGTGAGGGTCTGATGGGACGAGGACTGGGTGACTGGGTCCTTAGGTATAGGAGAAAAATGGGGTCATACTGTAATGGATATAGCTTAAGAATCAATTGTCAATACCTATCTATCTACCTACCTACCTGTTTATCTATCTACCTATGTATCTATGTATCTATGTATCTATGTATCTATGTATCTATCTATGTATCTATCTATCTATCTATCTACCTACCTACCTACCTACCTATCTACTTCTCTCTCTCTCTCTCTCTCTCTCTCTGGCTGGGCTTACCTATCTATATACTCTATAAATATTTCTCTCTCTCTCTCTCTCTCTCTCTGTCTGCCTGTCTGCCTGCCTGCCTGCCTGTCTGTCTGCCTGCCTATCTGTCTGTCTGTCTGCCTCTGTGCCTGTAGCGTCGGTTCATCATTTGTTATTCTTCGCTCTCATATTGCACAATAAAGAAAGGGACGGGAGAGAGCAAAAAAGAAAGTGAAGTGCGCAGTTTATGCAGAGGTCGAGGGACCATCGTTTTACCCTTCAATTGCGATGTTTATCCCAAAAAAGAAACCGGTAAACCATCAAATTGTGCACGTTTCCCATCGCTTTCAGACAAATCATCTCATCCAGTGATTCGGAAAAAAATGGCACTGATCACTGATCATCACCGAACTTTTGTGTTCCCATCACTTCGAAAAGCTTAGGTTGGCCTGAGTCAAGGTGGTCCAGAAGTCCTTCAACCTCTCCTCGCGCTGCGCTGATGGCTTTCTGCTATCGAAAATGGCCATAGAATTTACCTATTTAAAATGGTGATTTTCCATAGTTGCATAGCTATGTTAGCTTACTGCTAGGGGGTCAGTTTCCTGGCAAAAATCCATCCCCTTGCGATTTTTCAGCACTTTATCTGAGGTTTCGCCGGGATCCCATGGTTTTTCCCATGAATGATGGAGGCTTCCGAAGTGGGCTTTCCATGAAACCACTCCATTGATTTACCATCTGACTAACAGTTCGCCATGGTTTTTCGATGGCCCTAATCGAAATAGATGGTAAACACCGTTCTTAATAGCATGGTGGATCTTTCCATCGCAAACTCTTAGTCATAACCAGAGGGTACCGTTTTTTCGATTGGATGACCGGATGAGCGCCTCGCTGGTGGATGGCGCGTACAACTCATTGATGTCGAGGCCTGCAGTGAAGATGTTCCTCCAGTCGTGGCGCAGGGGAGTCGCTGATATCTCTCTCCAGCGCCATCTCTCAAGGTCAGCGAGTATCACTGTTGATTATGTTTTTTCTGGGTCATGGTTGGCTAATATTATGATTCATTATTGTTAGTTGCTCATTGTGATTATCAAATAATACATGGGATTATTACAAATAATCTGATTTATCTGTTTATTCTCCCGTCTGCTATTTGGATAACCATTTGTATTTCTTTGTATTTCAATAGTAGTCCTATTTGAAACACTTGGTCATTATGGGGCCCGGGGGCATATTTGAGGTACTTGTCATCCGGCGTTTCAGTTTGACAACTGGTTGATCCAGGGCGATCGTCATCTCCGCTCTTTAAAGTTGCCATAACTGGGGCGCAAAGTTACCTCGTTTTCAGACACATGTTTGACCAACATACATGGGGGAAGATTTCCCACCATTGGTGGTTTGGAACATGTTTTATTTTCCATTTCATGTATGGAAGGTCATCCTTCCCATTGACGAACTCCATCATTGTTCAAGATGGTTATTGCACCACCAAGCAGAAAACGAGAAAATCTGAGATTCCCATGGGAACATTTCGAAGATGTTGGAGATCTGACCATGCTGAATCCACCACTTGGGAATCCTGGATCCTGATCATCCGCATAGCCAACAGGGGAGTTCTACAACTCCCCACTGGAGGGGATGGCATCAGTTTCCTTATTAGATGGCCTTAAACATCAGACCCAGTTGGCGATCAACCCTCCGTCATTTTGAAAACCCCAAGCGACCTATGAAGGAAACAGTTCTTCTCCAGAAAAACGAAAGAACAAAAAAAAACGAAACAGTTGAGTTGTCCCCGCAGTCACGATTCTACCTCCAGAAAACTCACATATGGATTTGCCATGTGTTGATCAATTTCTTCAATGCCCATGAAAAACACACGTCCATGGGGATTGTCATCCCGTTTCTAGGATGAAAAATGTGTACAAAATAGACCAAAACCACCAACCAGATCATCATTGGTGGTATAAACCCAGTTCAGTTTTTAAAAAAATTGCAACATATGGTCAAATCTGCAAAAGCCCATGTTCGTTACCAAAAGACCCATGAATTCCATGGTTTATTAATGTGTTGTTTTTCTGTAAAATGGCATCGACAAATCGCTCCAGCGCCCAGCGGCTTCTTCAGGGTCGACTGGAAGACCACGCCGCGGATCGTCTTGTCCGCCTCAGCTGCCTGGAGCGCTGGTGGTTTAATGGTGGTTTAGTGGTGGTTTAATGGTGATTTAATGGTGAATGGAAATGTCAAAAGATCATCGCTAAAACGGGAATATGAAAATCATACAAATGTATGTGCGTGCATGTTTTTATGTGCACGTATAAGAAACCCCACTAGTGGGAATGAAGAGCCAACATTGGGGGTCCGTATAAATAACATGGATACTTACCGCAATATTTACCTAGTATACTTTTGTTTTATCAGTCTTATCGTTCTATTTATCTGTTGGTTTCCTGATAAGTTTACATGCATAGGTCATGTCTGTTGTGTGTATATACACATATGTAGGCGTGTGCGTATACATATGCACCATCGTATCTGTGGAATCGATCTATCTATATCATTCTATATCTATCTGTCTGTCTGTCTGTCTGTCTATCTATCTGTCTATCTTTCTATCTATCTGTGTGCGTTATATAAACTCTTGATTTGCTACTCTTCCTGCGTTCTACTCACAAATTATACAAACACATGTGGATCACATTTGGATTGGATGAATAAAATCACCCACAATTCCGAACATTGCAGCTTCGCAAACCTCGCAAAGCCACAAATTGTTTTTGCGTCGGTTTCCGCAAGCCATGCCTATATTACCCGACACATCTCGTGTCAAGCTCCGAGACTCGACTGACATCATCGGCTGCCAAAAAAATGGATCACACATACCTACCATCTGGTTATGACTAACAGTTAGCCATGGAAAGATCCACCATGCTATTAAGAACGGTGTTTACCATCTATTTCGATTAGGGCCATCGATATATACCATGGCGAACTTTTTTTGTCATAACCAGATGGTAGTGGTTGGGTGATCCCCATCTCCAACTCCCAGAATGGTTTGAGGGAAAAAAAAAATCTGCAGAGCACCATGGACCAGCGCCTCAAAGGTGGATTTCAAGGCTTTCCAGAAGTCCAGATTCATACCTCGGTAAGTCAACTGATCAAAAGTTGCAGATGTAGATCTGTTTAAAGGTACAGTTTACAGAAACACAATCTATCAATAAAATCAATAAAGATGAAACTAGATATTCCACCAAAAAAAAAATCGACTAGCAATGGAATAATGAATTTTAATGGATATCAAATATCAAACAGCGACTCCCAAGTCCATCTGTGACCAGCGGCTGTTCACCGGCTCCTTGTTGAACGAGATGACAGCAATGCCCTTGGCATCTTCCAGCTTTTCCTGGAAGAAACGGAGAAACATCCGAGAGAATAGTGCGATGTTTGGGCTGGGAACAGCGAAAAAGTTGCGTTTTGATGGTTTTTTGTGCCCAAAAAAAGTTGTCTGGAGTGGTGTTTTGAAGCAGGAAAAATTATCTTACTTCTTTTGGAGGTTGGAAGCATGTGGAAAAGAGATGGGAGAAGTTCCTGCCAGGAGGTGTCGTTTGGGAAACTCTAGGGTTACCCTCTGGCGTCAGAATCCCCGATGTCCAAATCGAGCTTTGTACCCTCTGGTTATTTAACATAGCCATGGAAGCCATGGCCCATTTATAGATGGTTTGCCATGGTTTACCTATTAAAAATGTTGGATCTTTCCATGGCAAACTGTTAGTCATAACCAGATGGCAACTGGAAAATCTCATCCATTAAGGGTCAACCTGTTAAACCTGGAGAGAACATCTACAATGCCGTTACCCGACTTGGTAAACGTTTACAGTTTGCGACATAGAAAATGGCCCAGTCGAAATAGTGGATTTACCCATCAAAAATGGTGATTTTCCATAGTTATGTTAGTTTAGTAGAGGGTATCTATATAATGATACATACTAAATGGTCATCTTGACATCCTCGACCAATAGTGTCCATGCTGAGGACGTGAATACATGCCGACCTATCAGACTTACAGGGGGGTTTTGTTGGTGCACGTTAGTCTTATATAATAGGAAAGTGATAATCACTAACATACTAACAGTTACTAACATACACCAATGGATATATGATTGACATGTTCGTATTATATCGCTAATATAGATATAATTTATAATATTTATGGGCAATCATGCCATTGCAAGGCTAGATAAGGAGCTGTGTAGTGAAGCCGAGATGCCAAGGTCACGGGCATTGCCAAGGCGCAACAGCGGGAAGGCGCAACGGTGCAGAACGGTGCTTGAGGGGAGTTCCAGCTGAAACTCGACGTCTTCAACGTCATCTTGGGGGGTGGAAACCCAAACAAAATCGGCAATGGATTGGTTTACGGTTTAAGGGAAATATTACAGGAAACCCCCATATTTAATGGTAGAAACCATGGTTTCCGGTGTAGATTTTCCCTTAAACCCATCCATTTACCCAAGGTTTCAATCCCATGTAGATATTCCCAAAATCCCAACATCACCCGAAATCCCAACATCACCGGATTGCTTTGACCCCGTGTGAATAAGTGATTGAAATTTATAGAGGTCATAAAAACAGTAACTGCCATGGTCAGTTGCTACCAGTGGGGCAAAATGTGGAGCTATGGTCACCCATCCCTTGGATAATCCTTATGGATTGATGACTATCCCGGCTATGGCACATTCGGGAATACCCGACCCGGTAAACGTTTACAGTTTGCGACATTGAAAATTGCCATTTATAGTGGATTTACCCATGAATAGCATGGTGATTTTCCATAGTTACGTTAGTTTACCAGAGGGAATAGTTCATGTAGTTTATTACCTTAATCCCAACCATCATTCCAATGAGGTCGCAGTCAGGTGTTGATCACAGAATTCCAGAGGGTTGATCATCACTCTCCTCATTGAAATTGCCAAAAATCATACGCTGGGTACATCCAAAATGGGCCTTTGGGGACAATCCCCAAAAATCGTGGCAATGGAAAATCCAATCGTTCATAGGACAATCAGCCCTAAAAATTGCCTCGGCCAGGTGATTCAAAATCCCAGTCAAGTGATGTTAAATTTGCTAAATCATATGAAATCATATCAAATCCCCGTGTCGGTGTTGCTGAACGCCCCAAACTTTTGTTGCTTAAATCATGTTGAATCCCGGTTGCTTGGTTCTATGCTGATCATTATTGATTCAACCAGGTGCCCGTGGACCGTTGGACCGTGATCCTTTGTTGCTCTGTCTGGTCATGTCTGGTCTGTCCTGTCTGACCACGGCTTCTGGCGGTCAAATTGGCCCAACGCTTTCGCACGGCTTCAAGAGATCTCATCAACTCCTTGAGTTTTGGCCAAACTTGCGCCTGAACACACTTGCCAGTCTTAGGCTGGTCTTCCATGCGTATACATACTGTAGAGTCTGTAGAGGCATCTTGGACGCGCTGGCAAGAAACAATCACAGTTTGGGCACCCAGATGAACCTCAAATAATTAGTTCCTAAACACATTGTGTTTAGCCCTCAAATATGGTATCATAGGTCTTGAATCTGTTTTTTTGTTTTGACTTTTGACCCAACCGGAATCTTCCCATCACAATTAGAAGAGCCGTGCAAACGTCGAGAGTCCGAAGAAATGGACCCTGTGCGCCATGGGCCGCTCAATGACAAAACGTCAGGAGCCCTGGCCACAGGGGAAGTCTCGTGGGGCGATCAAGCCACTGTCATTAAAATGACATGGAAAAGAGCGACACAGCAGGCTTCAGTTCAACAAAAACCTGAAAAAAAAAGCCAGAAGAAAGTTAGCTTCATTCTCCAATTTTTCCATGGTTGATGTTCATAAGATGACCCTGTTGGGGTCCAGCCTCTTCCAGCTTCGCAAACACATAACTACAACTCAAACCTGCCGCGCAGGGACGGGTATCCTGAACGGATCTTCCAGTATCAACAAGTCCGACTGCGAGGAAGGCAGCTTTCTGACCCATGTTCGGTCGCGTACGGTAGCCACTTTGGTGACAACTTCGCTAATCAAGACCCCAACGCCAGACGTTTGGTGACAAAGACCGCGCATGACAAGCCTACCCAATTCCAAAACTCATCAACGAGATGCACCAATACACCAAGAATGAGTGAACAAACCAAGGTTCTACGGAACAAACCTTCAGGATCCTTCAGGAATGTTAACCCGGCAATATATAATCAACCCTCAGTTTATCAGTAGGGAGTACCAATCAACATGCTGTTTGGGTTTTATCTGGGGCTGACATTCCCGGTGAAGCTCCATGTTTTCAGGGTGAGGCCCTATAGCCCATCACTCAGATCCCTGCTCCCTCGCATTCAGAGCGCCAAACACTTGACCAGGTGGGCCCCAGTCAACGAGTGGCCAATGGTTGACCAAAGATGGCCCATCATGACCTGGATAAAGTCTCTAATGTCAGTCAAGAAGTAATAAATCAATATATAAATCACCCATATTTTGATGGTTTATAACATCCATTTTTTCTGGGAAACTTGTTGCTTTACCCACTTTACCAGGATGTCTTTTGGTGCTGGTGGATTGGTGTTTCTGTAGCACCCCTGCCACAATTCCCTCCTGAAAAACTCGGAAGTTCGGTCGCACCAAAACCACCAGCCTCTGGTAATTTCACATGGCAATGGACAATCCCAACTACCTCTGGTAAACTGACATAACTATGGAAAATCACCATGTTCAATGGGTAAATCCACTATTTCTATGGTCATGTTCAATAGCTATGTTAGTCATTACCAGAGGGTATTCCAAAAGGTGACATCTATAAATGGATGATGTCCTATTGTCAGGTTTTTCATTACCAAACGCTAATCATTGGCAGGGCATTTCACATTGCTGTTCCCTACATTCGGAGGCAATACTCAGGACGATCATTGGTGGTGCGGATCCTGAACTCCCAACTGAACGTGGCCTGTTATCCAAAAAAAATACGAAAAAGCTGGGTGTAGCTACTTTTTTGAGTAGACCCAATCATAAACCCATACCCAATATTGATTTTTCTTTGGGTGTTTTCACCACTCCGAAATGGTAGGTTTATGATGGTTTATGGCATTGGGTTTGACGCATTCTTTGGTGTACCAGTTGACTACCCCTTTTTTGCAGCCACATGATATGGGTCTGGATCAATACCTATTAATACCATTTTTAGTGGGATGAACATCCATTTACCAGCTATTTTGATGTTCACCAGGGGTACAAGGTTTTGACACACTGCCATATCGTTGTCACCCGGGACCCACTGGTGAGGCTGCAGCTTCCGCTGCTCAGAATTGCTTCTCAGTGACGCCTGCGGACATGATGCCTGGCAGTTTGCCACTCGAGTTTGCCGCTCCCAAAGTCGTGACTTCTTGTTTTTCCGAAACAATTTAGGTGAGCCTCTGGTAATTTAACATAGCGAACTAGAAAATTGCCTTATGTAAAAGGTAAACCATCCATTTCTATGGGCCATGGCTTCCATAGCTTTTTGTATGTTTACCAGAGGGTAAACCTCCATTTTCCTATGTTTTGCCTATGATTTTCCCATGGTTTTCCTATGATTTTTCCCATTTTCCTTATGGTTTTCCTATGGTTTACCCATGATTTTCCCATTTTCCTATGGTTTTCCTATGGTTTACCCATGATTTTCCCATTTTCCTTATGGTTTTCCTATGGTTTACCAGAGGCTAACCTTGATTAAGCCATCCCCGGTGTTACGTTGGTGACAACTTCCGCGGCCGCGCACCGGGTGACACCTGTGGATGAGAGGCCACCGCTGACCACGTTGCCCATCTCGTCGACGATCTCGGAGCCACTCCTGGGTAACAAACAACGCATGGCCAGGTTCCCATCGGGTCATGGTTAATGGTTAATAATGATGGTTAAACAATGTTAAACCTCATGTTGATTAATAGTGGTTGAACCAATTATCAACATTGGTATAATAGTGGTTAATGATGGTTAATAGTGGTTAATGATGGTTAATAGTGGTATATTATATACTGGGTAATCACATTTAGTCACTATAATTTGTAAATTATGGGATTATAATGGGATAAATCTGATAAATCATGGTTAATAATGGTTAATGATGGTTGATAATGGTTAATGATGGTTAATGATGGTTAATCATTGGTATATTATTTAATGGTGATATACTTGATATACCCTCTGGGTATCATGATCAGATCTCTGAAAGAATCCCTATCTTCCCATGAAAGTGCGTCGTTCTTGTCCTATATAAACTCATCACCTCAAGTGATGTTCGCGTCTGTCCTTTTTCAACGGGATAATCCTAGGATTTTTTGCATCGAGCAGATTCCTTTGGAGGATATCATTGGGATATACCCTCTGGTAGCCGTGGAAAATCACCATGTTTATGTAATATAGGTACCCTCTGGTTATGACTAGCAGTTCGCCATGGAAAATCCCCATTTTTAATAGGTAAACCATCTATTTCTATGGGCCATCTATACCATGGCGAACTGTTAGTCATAACCAGAGGGTAAATCATCGAATTAAATGGGCCCTCGTAAGTCCTGAACTTGGGGGGAAAGGATGAAACATATTTATATAAGCTTATATAGATATAGTCTGATATAGTAGATACATGTAGATACGTAGATACGGATACAAATACAGATATAAATATATTTTATAGATATTTATATATATATATATATATAGATATTTAATGATATTTAGATATTATATATATAATAGAGAGAGAGAGAGAGATCATATGGATTGAGTCGAGCCGGGCAAATGTTCACCGATTTGGTGCCCAGGGGCCACTTCTGATGAGTCAAGGTCTCCACCTGCCGATGAAATCTCCCGAAACCTCCCTCCCGTGGTTTGTAAATGAAAGAGACTGCTAGGAATCATTAAGGAAACCCAAAAAAAAAACAGAAAAAAAAAAACTATTTACTGTTACAGTGTGTTCTCATGTTTTATCACATTTTATAACTATCCGTTGATTCAGCTGTTTCCAGGTATGTGTGTATCGAATCTAGTCGGGTCAAAAAGGTGATCTAGGTTATACATGCACATTATACATGCAAGTGGGTATGGTTTTTTCTTAGAATATGATCATCCTGAAGTAGATAGAACATGGAAAGTTCAAAAACAACTCACTAAATTGAACACGTGGTTGATTTATCGAAAAATCTACCTACCCTCCGGAAAACAAACATGGCAACGGAGAATTCCCAATTGTATATAGATGATGTTCCGATGTTCCCATTAAACTTCCATTCAAATTGGGGATTTTCCATTGTTATGTTAGTTTACTGGAGGGTACCTAGCGTACTTGCCAAAATCCGCCATACTTAGAAAATCGCATACTCTATCCACTTCAGGATGGTTATAACTATGACTTCAACGGCGAATTTCCCCAGTTCGATGATGTTCCCGCACTGGTCACCTTTCCGAACGGGCACGGCGCGGCTCACCTTGTTCTTGCGTTCCTCACGTTGGATCATAGAGACATAGGCATAGGCACCGCGCGCGGCGTACTCCTTGGCCGGCCAGGTCGGTCGAAAAATGTGGGGGGAATGCGTTGGTTTTCACCGGTTTTCACATGAAAATCGCTGGGATTCCATGAATGTTACTGCACTGAGTCAGGCCGCAGATCAAATGACCAGTTGGTCCATGGATTTCAAGTTTCACCATGTTTCACCAACTGGTCAGATCAGATTTGATCCTCCTGAAGCCTGAAAGTTCCTCCATTAGGAAAATTGGAGATGCAATAGGGATTCCATGGTCAAAAGTCTTGAGCACCTGAAATTAATCGGAGATGTGGATAGATGTGGTCCCATCTTGGTTTCCAGGGAGTTCCGGTATCTGAAAACCCTTCAAGCCATTTCTGAAAACTGGAAATCCATGGGGAAAAAACTTTAACAAACTGAAACCGAATGTAAGAGCTTCAAAGATTCCATGGAAATGGTTGCCTTTGTTCCAAAGATGTTGAACTCAAATTAGGTCCTCTTCAAAAATCAGTTATCCAGTAAGTAAACGTGTCCCATGGCATGTCCCCATCTGCCAACGTTCCCTGCTGTGCCTTGGCAAAGAGATCAATGCTCAGGGCATCGCAGTGGAAGCCAGCCAAGGTGATGAACTGCCAGCAGAAGCCCAACTTGGCCTTGGGTCACGGCTGGGTCATCGCCATGGGGCCGTTGCCCAGCTGGCTCCAACAGGGCACCCTGTTAACCTAAAACTGGCCGACTGAGAGACGGACCGATGGTCCCTTCAAGTCTTACTAAGGATTTAAGATACAAGCGTCTTTTCAAACAAAATTATAAGTCTATATGTGGTTTTCCTACAGTTTCCCCCTGTTCATCCAAAATCTGCCAAATTATGTAAATAGATGTAAATAGACTAGTGACTAAATAGATGTAAATAGACCACACGTTGATGGTATGAGTGAGGTAACTCTGTAGCCACCGGGGGCCTTGACCAAGGTGCCAAATCCCAAATGAAGGACTCCATCTGCGCATCTGTCATGCCGGCGCCTTGGGTTTGCAGAAGAGTGGGCTGTGGGAGTTCTGAAAACCCCAGCCACCCCTCACAGACTCGCAGAAGGGACGGGGGTCACATTCGCCCCTACCCCAGGGGTCACATTCGCCCCTACCCCACTATCCTTTCCATTGAATGTGTCATTCAACCTTTTAGGGTTTGACCTGGGGACACGGGACATTTAGGGGGGGTCTTGGGGACATTTAGGGGGGACTTGGGGACATTTAGGGGGGACTTGGGAACATTGGTTAAGTCACTTGCCTCACTATTGAATATGTCATTCAACCTTTTAAAATTTACAGGAAAAAGGCTCGCGCCCAGAGTGAGCACCCTGATCAAGCACCCGCCTGTACACTTACCGTAAGAACCCCTCAGTGTGGACACACTGTTTGGGGGAAAAAAGTTGAACAGGGAGCTCATATACTTAAAAACACCACATCTTTCGCCAAGCATCTGTCCCAGTTGAAGGAGGGACTCAGGTTGTAGGCCAACATCTGATGGGGCACCGCGGCACGCACTTCCTTTCTTGGCACGTGGCTGAATTTCCCCATGTCTTTTCCGAGAAAAATCCATGAAAATCATCTAGGTTCTTTCATGGTTTAATCCTATCATGAATCTAAGTTTTGGTAAATTCCACTATCTAGTACAATGATTTTGGGATAGGCAAATCCTGAAGACTCCAGATCAACGATGATCAACGATGTGGATTCTCCATTGCCCGCGATTTCCGGAGGATTCTGCTACCGCACCGCCAGAGTTCCCTCCAAAACCCCAAAGAGGCCTGGGCAAACTGCGTGGCTTGTGCCAAGATGGGCTTACCTGTCTCCATCCAAATGCAGTCCTCCCAGCCATTGAGGCCATTGAGGCCAGAAATGATTTGAATGCCTAGCTGGGTAACCTTTCATTCTGATCAGAACATTAGTTATAGTTGCCATTTATTACCTGACTATAACACTGAAATCCAGTGTTACTGGTGATAAATTCATGTTCTATCTGTTTTTTGTGGTTTCATCATGGAAAATTGAGGCAAGTTCCGAGGCAAGTTCCAAGGTCCGGGGTGCTTCACTGCTGTAACCAACTACCGGGGATACGGCACCAGCATTTTTAAAGGGTGAAAACGGCCAATTGGATTTTAATGTTCCACCCTCCAGTAAACTAACAGTTTGCTATGGAAAATGAATCCTCTCTCTATATTATATATATATATATATTGTGTGTGTGTGTGCGTGTGCGTGATTTGGATTGATTTAGCTGTTAAACTAGTAATTTCCATAGCTATGTTAGTTTATGTTAGTTTATGTTAGTTTGCCCAAGGCTACTGACATTTATGCCTTGTTGCTTGCTAGATCTAAACCCCCGTCTCCAACCGTCTCCCAGCGCGCTCCGCATAGGGGGCGAAGGCAATGGCACGTTCGATGCAGAACTCCGTGGAACCCTTGATGCGATAGTAGCCCTCGACCTCGGTACTGGCCTAACATGGAAGGATTTAAAGCTGGACATACTGTGGAAGAAATCATAAGAAATCCATGGTATGCATATTATATGTATATATATATATATATGTGTGTGTGTATATGTATATGTATGACTATATGTAGTTTAGTTAGATGTGGGGAAATCAGAATGGGTGTGAAATAGTTTTATGATTTTTTTTTGAACAGGTTTGGGATTTTTTTTTGGATTTCTTGGCTGGTACCATTTGCCTAGTGTTTGCAACGGTTTGGAACTTGAATTTGTCATTTTGCATGGTATTTGCAACATTTGGGCAT
>Ga0126342_10013310_pt1 | contig 14589 bp, 9 predicted proteins | sample Cyp1metagenome_FD_92528 | JGI IMG/M metagenome (GOLD analysis project Ga0126342, IMG submission 92528) | Coral microbial communities from Lord Howe Island, Old Settlement Bay, Australia - Cyphastrea 1 metagenome | ecosystem: Host-associated > Invertebrates > Cnidaria > Coral ... | reverse complement strand
GGCAACGAATCACCCTTTTGCACCCGAAGTCGACGACTCTTGGCCCATCGCTTCATGCATATTGCGGGGACGAGAAATGCAACCCATCGAGACGCATATGGACGATCGCTTTTCCAAGTCCTAATCCGATTGCCATGTTTAACACACATAGATTTTGAATGGTTTTGACACCGTGAGAAATTGGCTGACTGGCCAACGCGCCAGCTTTGTTGCCACAACAATAAATGTTTTCAGAGACGGTTGATGACGTCTGTGAGGTAAGCCGACAGGGTCTGATGACAAGCTATTGATTTCCAGGATGCGTTTAGCTTCTGATCTAATCCTATCCCAGATCATGCATGTATATGAGATCAAATGTAGGTACACCATGCATCGGTCGGTACGTTCTATACGTCAGTCTACCAAACATTATATATGTAGATCGTTGGTGAGGACCGCTAGATAGTGCTTGATAGGCAAGTTGGTTTATAACTCGGCTAGCTGGGGTTTATGATTCTGTGGAGCTGGTGGATCTATTCACAGATGGGTTTATTATCCATCAAACATATGTGGAGCAAGCCGACCTTGATCCCGTCACTTTCCTACTTCTCCAGGTGGTTTTCCAACTAATCTTCCAAACAAGCAAGTTCGTCTGTGTATATATATATAATTATATATATATGTATCTATATATACAGTATAATGTACAACCAACGTGGCAGCTGTGAAGACCCAAAATACATCAAAATACCGTCGTCGAATTCCGGATTCCCAAGGATGGTTTTCTCTAACGGCGGAACCCTGAAATTCCATGGTTTATTATGCTTTATTATCATCTTCCCCATCTTCAATCGTGCCTCTCAGCGTGTCATGTCATGGGTCCGATTACCTGGAACCCCCTGGTAAACGTTGACATCACGAACTGGAAAGATCCACCATTTTTCATGGGAAAAACACAGTTTTTAATGGGACAATCAATTTTTTTTAATGGGGAAAACACAATTTTTAATGGGACAAATTCACTAATAACTGGTGATTTTCCAGTTCGTTATGTTAGTCATTACCTGGAACCTATGTCCCCGACCTGCACATGGGGGGTTTCCCTGCGTAGCTCTTCTCCGCATTGCGCGGAAGAGTGACCTGGGACTCACTGGGCTTGGTAAAGTCTTTCTGAATCACATGATATGGGCCCAAAACATTGGGGTACATACCCTCTTGCAATTTGTTGCATAGCTATTGAAAATGGCCATTTATACTTAATTTAAACATTAAAAATGGTGATTTTCCATAAAGGGTACCAAGTTTGTGGTCATTTTAATGAGAACACAAAACCGGATAAACCAATGGACCAATGATGACCAATGGCTTTGGATTTTTGTTGGGTACCCTACTTTCAGACAAACTCATATGCACCATGGTCAAAACAAATGGTATAGGCTGTCTGGATCTGTCTGGTCATACATCCCATGCCGAATCCAGGATTGATGACGCGTGAATATGGGTTAATTCCATGGAATGAATCTTTTGACCATGAAACGCTAATATGGGCTTGTCTAAACATAGAGTACCCTAAAAATTGTTAGTTAATGAATCTTAATGTTCGTTAACCATCATTTTCCCTATTAAGATCGCCATAACTGGGGGTGTACCCTATTTCTAGACGTTAGCCCAGATAACCGGATAGCCATCATCCATCATCTCAATCCCGAAGAAATATCAATATCAACGACATTATCGATTGTAGTAGCAACCCCCAAAAAAGATAGAAAAGTACTTAATCACTGTTTTGGGTTCGGATTTGACCAACTTCTATATCTTTTCTGGGGTCTACTAAGCTACATTAAGCTACATTAAGCTATATTAAGCTACAATTGGTTGATACCAGCTGCGTGCTGAGTCGCCCAAATCGCATCCTCATCGTGGTGCCACTCCAACTCGAGTCGACTCTCCAGCTTCAGGGGGCTGCGGAAGCACAAGGCCGCCTGGGAGGAAAGGACGGCCCCGATTGGACCCGATTGGACCAGAGTTTCGGACATCCCGAGCGGATGATTTCCATGGTTCAAGAGAAAAACCAAGAAAACATGGTTAATGATGGTTAATATACTGTGAAAATCATGGTTAATACCATGGTTATTATATGGTTAATGATGGTTCATAATAATGACTGGTTGGTGGTTTTTCGCCACCCCTCTGAAAAACATGAGAAAGGTCAGTTGGGATGATGAAATTCCCAACTGAATGGATCCTAAAATTCCATGGTTCCAGTCACCACCAACCAGGAAATAACTTGGGATATTCCATGTATATGGGAGGTTTCCTGAGATGGGGCTACCCCGAGTCATCATCCAAGTCACGAAAGACCATTTTAGTATGAAAGATCCTGTGGTGACTTGGGGATCCCCATTTCAAAAAAACACCATATACATAGACATACATATCATATAAAACATACCGTACCCGGTTATAGATTCATATATGCAATATATATATAGAGGTGTCCCTTTCTGATTATATATATATTATTCTACAATTATATAATGATGTATAAATGGGATCCCTTCCCGAGGCAGCTCCTCCCGGCACCTGCCGCCAATGCTCCCTTGGCGCCCCACTTCCGCCCTCTACGGAAGTGGAGAGCGTCACATCTTCGAAGAGCTGTGCGTCAAACCAGAGCCTCAAGGCTGGTTCCAAAGGACTTTCGAATCTGGGTGTGTCTAACAATGGGTGGCCATTTCAATTATATAATCATTTTTGGAGGTACTATATTAATCTATATTTTGAGGCAAACCCAAATCTGGCTAGTTTTTTGACATGGTAAAAACCATGGTAAAAACATGTAGGGATATGATGGGACACCAATAACTTTATTCAATAATAGTTTTAATGGATCACCCCAAACACTGGCCGTGGAACATCAGACTTTATTATCAGGCCGTTTTCCGATTCTCCATCCCATCACACTGATTGTCAGTTGGAGATAGTTGGAGATCTAACAAGATTGATTTGAAACAATAGATAGTTTGCTTATGTTTGCTTTACTGATAGTTGATCTATTGATAGTTTGGTTTGATCAAAATTGTTTCAGACTGGTTCAAGAACACCAGACTCGAACAAGTCGACCCAACTATTCACCTCATTGACCTCTAAAGGAATATCTGGTTTTCAGGCTTTTGGCCTAGCAAGTTGAATGTGCATTCCCCATTTTGATCAATGTTGGTTACATCAAGGTGGCCCCTTCTGTATTTTTCATCCTTCCAATCAGATCCAAGTAAAAGGGAATTTGTGCTGAAGGGAACACCTACAATGACCTGGACATTTACTAATTGCGAGGGTGTTGGATAGCCTCCATGTTGGCGTTGCAGCACGATCTTCTGGTTGTCTGCTTTTGAAGATCATATTGCCATCGTTCTTAAGTGCCAATCTGTCGACGTGTTGACGTATTTCACCATTTTTGCAGGTTGCTGCTCTGCCATCCACGGTATTTGTTGGTTAACATCCGCCATTATGTTGGTCAACATGCCGTCCACATGTTTGTACCCCCACATCCACGATAATCACAATATAGTGGTTTCCGCGCAACCTTCCCACAAATTGTTAACAACATCCTTTCTGTTGGCTCACCTCCCCACTCTTGTGGGTTTATGTCCCATATTTTTTGGTCATATCCAGCAATTTCCTTCCTGTAATGCCCATGTACTGATTATTTATAAGCGGATCTGTAACCGGATTTGAGGCCAACAACTGTCGGCTATCAGAGATCCCAACCCCGAACTTACCACCACTTGAATGATCCTGAGACTTAATACGTGGTAGTTAAATGATGTTAAATGAAGTGGTTGGTACAATAGGATGATAGCCTTCCCACTTGTTTTTGGTGTCTGAAATTTTAGTACAGCCGCAAAAAAAAAACATTGCATTTTGACGTTCGGAACAAGCATGTTCAACCATGGGGGTTGAGATGGGTTGAGTACCAATACCCAACTATTTTCAGACCAACGAGCAATGATCAATACCACCTGCTCTCTGGCAACCATGGAAAGCCATCTTCTTTAAAGGGTAGATCACCCACACACGGGTCGACCATTAGCACAGCTATGTTAGACTACAAGAAGGTAATATCAACTAACCCCGATCGTGGAACTTCGTCAACTATGGACAATACCAACTATGATTGCTACATGTTAATACAAACTAATATGCTTAGTAACCACTTAAATTGTTGGTAAATGCTTAGCAAATGGTTATCACATGTTATTCATAGACATTACAGTAATACCAACTAATTCCAACTATGGCTAGTAAAGGATGAGTAACTGAGTAACCACCAGCAACCACCACCAGGATTCTCCGGGGCACGCCACGCCATGCGCTTCCAGGGCTTCCGGAAACGCCACCGTGATGGGGACGGCGCAGCGGCGGCGGCGAGAAAGACAGGGAGCGGAGAAGTCGAAGTCGAAGACCTGCAGAACTGGCACTTGGATATCTATGTTAGTAATATGGGGATTTTAATGGTTAATAATGGTTAATGGTGAATAATGGTGAATATTGGTGAATAGTGATAGTGGTGAATAATGGTGAAAACATGTTATATAATATGGAGGTTTCCTAAAAGGGTACCCGAATGGCTGGATGGTTTATTTCATGGTCAATCCTACTAAAATGGATGATGACTGGGGGTACCCCTTAAAAATAGGAAACCACAATGTATGATTTGAGGAAAACTGGTGATATAGCGCAGATTCATTTTTTGGAGCAATACACACCAAGATTGTTTTCCATCAACTATATTTACTACGTGGTTTCCCTGACAATATGGGATGAACGATATTTATATATATATAAATAGTTCCATGGTATAGGATTTCTTGGTATATATACACAGCAATTGGAGTGCATGGAATATATCGTATATAGGTTCTCTAGGTATGGTGTATGTGTATACACATTGACATATACATATATATATATATATTTATATACCTTGAGCCGCTTGGTCACTTGTTTTGAGGAAAGATCAATATTTCATACACGGTTCATATATGAATGCCAAGATACGCCCCTTTGTCAAGAATGCGGCTTATTGGGCTTTGCAGATATGATATATGATATATGTAAATATATGTAAATGCGAAATTCTGGATCCATTTCTACCAAATTTGGTAAATCCCCGGTATGTACCGGACCCCCAAACCATGTTGACATGGCCTCCATGGGGAATATGAACCAAGAAACAAATGGCTACCGGAAATGACCAAAAAACATCAAAAAACAAGGTATTCGTTGAAGGCCCAGGATTGATTAGGTGGGGTAAAGGATACCAGATGTTCTCCATTATTCCATTGCCAAATTAGGCAATCCGCCAGTACTCGACCCTCTCTGGGAAATTATGTGAAATCTAGCGAAATAATCCGGAAATACGAGTTCTCCATGGACATGTTTGATTACACTATGGTACTCACAACAAGACATGTATTGTATATATATATAATATGTTGGATGACTGTTGAGGGAAAGTAATCAACGTGTAAGTCAACACAAGGAATGAAAATCAGCATGTATCTCATCCCGAACAGTGAACACAAAAAAAAACTTGGCTCGGCATCAATGGTACCCCTAAATCTAAATTCACCGGGGTCATGAATCTTCAATCTTCACTTGCACAAGAATAAGTTTATTGTTTATATCCATTTTTCAAACACACGTATACTAGTATGAGCAGTGTTCAAGCCTTCTGTCGTCCTTTTGTACTGCTTGCTCGTTGATAGGTTCATTGTCTGTCCATGATATAGCAATTTTTTTGCTGGCACCAATATTTGATGGCAAAATCCCATTAAACATATTCAGCAATGGTTAAAATGACGGCTAAGAAATGCTAAGAACACCCTTTAAACTGGTTAAAATGATGGTACATTTCTCTATAGATTCTATAATAACGAATCAACATGTGGATGTGGCTGCTGATATGACACCCTTACCATCCAACACGCATATCTATCGCACCTCAAAGGCTTCCGACACGAAGCTCAATAGACCTGCAAATTACTCACAGCGACAAACAAATCAGCATATCATATACCTATATATATATATATATATGTATATGACTCATATGACTATAGTAATATTATATTACCCTTTGGTAAACTAACGTAACTATGGAAAATCACCATTTTCAATGGGAAAATCCACTATAAATCACCATTTTCAATAGCTATTTTGACATAACCAGAGGGTATATAATTATCATATGATCTCAGATGATCTCATCCATTCATACGTACAATATGTATCACAGGCCACCCAATAAAACCAGCCCATGGCCGTGGAGAACCTGGGAGGATCCCACTTACCACAACCATTTGCCTAGCCAAATCGAACAGAGATGTGCTAAATTTCATGAACTTTCAATAGATTCGGTTGTTGGTTGTTGGTTTCAATCCATCCTGACTAGGTATAGATAGAATTATATAGATATATTATATATTCTAATTCCATCTGGCAATGAAACCTGGGAAATTCATGGCATCTATTGCTGAGAAATTATCCCCATCTCACCTCGCAAAGGTACAGCGCGACCCGTCGCTCCTTGTTTTACCCTCTGAGCACACAGAGTCTGCATCTTCGATGGGCTTTACGGTGTCTTTTTCGCAAGAATATGTCGTTGTTTCATTCGAGTCCAAACATGGGCGATATATGGCGATATCCCATTTTCTTTTGCAAATGATGATTAACCATGGGATTTTAGGTTACAGTACTCCTATTTCCAGACAACCCGTTTAGGTAGAACACCGTGTCAAAGCAAATTGACATGTAAAGCACAAGACCACTGTACCATTGTACTTTGTCAAACCAATAAAAATTGAAAATTACCATAAACTACCTATGTCCATAATGTACTGTACTAGTTGTTTGGGTTTTTGAAATAGCCAAGCAAAGCTTGCAACAATTGGAGCTATGATTGAATTCACCAACCTTGTGCTGCGAAGAACTTTGGAAGAAAGCTCGCTCAAGCCTGTGAATGCTGTTACGGTTGGGGATTCACTCAAGAAAACCAGAGAACTGCTTCTTCCATGGAGGAATTTCTCAAGAACCTACTAAATGGAAACCAAGATGGTGAGCCTCCGCAATCAGAAAACGACCAAATGTCCCTTCAATCCATTGATGGTTGGGGCAATTGCCTTACTTGACCTCTTCATTTGAGATTGATTGGGATCAATCAATTCATCCAACCCATCTTACCCTCCATTTTCACATGGCAAATATGAACAGCATTGATGCTTTTTTTGATATGGTTGGGATGATGAACCACCCGATACAAGATATGACCAAGCCCTTAAAGATACAGCCCCTGCAATATGACTCTGGCCATGGAACACTGGCTGGCCATAGCCTGGTCGAAGCAACTCACCTGCAGGCACTTCTATGGATGATACGCTTTCCACGTGAAGCAACACAATTTTGCGATGATAGCCCCAACTCCACGAATGCCTCGAAACCTCGACTAGATTCAAACCATTTCAAACCAGTGGTTTCATTTCAATGAAAACACACAACTTTCAGATACTTTTTGCCATTTAATGTTATGATATGTTATTTATTTCATTTAAGTCCTATGTAAACTCCGTTTCAACTATTAATCTACAACTAGAAACATCCTCACCATGGCTTCCTTCGACCTGGCTGCGCCCTTCAGTCGTGCTCCATCTTTTGCACATCCGTGGGAAAGCCTTCTCGTTGCTGGGCAACAATGCCTGACAGCAACGGGTTGCAGCTGTCATGGCTGTCATGTTGTCCAGTCCCCGACAAAAATCGTGACTTGGCCATGGAATCCATGGAACTCTGGGTACCAGGTACCCTTGGTCTTCACAGCAAAATAGCTGGCCAAGTTGGTTCTTATGGATGTTTATCCCCTCAAAGATGGATCGCAACTTGGAGCATGTGCCCATGTGGAAGAAATATGGCCTCAGGCAGCAATCCAAGCAGCCCTTGTGACCTGTCGCCTGTCACTAATCTGATCTATAGAAATTCCTAGACTCTAGACCTTTCATGAGATTAGTTAGAGTCTAGGTATTTCTATAGAGTCTAGGTAAAAGAACCCCCCACAATAACTGTGCAGAATCTTTACCAAATCCGTCAATCCACAGCATCACACCTTTCCATTTTGTTCCTGGCCTGGCCAAAGGAAATAGCCTCTGGGATGCATGGTATGATCTTGATGTCCAGGTCTCGGAGGCTTCAACCCTGCGGGTCCATGGGGTCCATGGCCCTAAAACGAGCCAAGTAAGGACAGGGGGTTACCATCATGGACCCACAAAAAACCTGGGGGTTGGAAGCAACTCGGTGAATGTGAACCTAAGGCGATTTCGCAATTTCAAGCCGAAAAATATGGCTATAATGGCTATAGTCACCACAAAGTTGCAACATACACCGTATGTCTGTCTGTCTGTCTGGCTGGCTGTCTGTCTGTCTGGCTGGCTGGCTGTCTGTCTGTCTATGTATGTGTACGTATGTATTTATGTATATATATATATATATGTATGCATATGGATATGTATATGTGTATGTGTATGTGTATGTGTATAAGTATGTGTGCATCTGTGCATGTGTGGATGTGTGGATGTGTGGATGTGTAAGTGTATCTGTATGTGTATGTTTATGTATGTTTATGTGTATGTGTGTATGTGTGTATGTATGTCTGTCTGTCTGTGTGTGTGCGTGTTTTAATGTAATGAAATGGAATGTAATGACATGTACGTGTATGTGTATGCGTATGCGCATGTGCATGTGTCGATGTGTTGACATATATATATAATTATATATACGGGGGGTTCAAAAAATAGGGGTACCAAATCCTCCGTTTCTAAAGGATTTTCAGGATTTTCCATTGTAACCATTCATTTTGGGCTACCCCGATTCTGCTCATCATCCCCAAATCATGTCCGAAGTCGAACGAGTCGATGCTCAAATTGTGGCTTAAACATGTTGAAAACATCTATAAACATCATATAAACATCATATAAACATCACTTAAAACTCCTGGGAAGTACCCCTTTTCTGAGTCCAAGTCGACTGCGGAGCACGGAGCACTGGGAGGAGATCGCGCAAGCGATGGGGATCCGGTGCTACCAGCGAACTAAGTGAGTGAAATAAGCCCATAGAAATGGCAGCCGTATATCCCCATAGAAAGAACCATTAGACATCATAAAATCTAGCTGGTTTTTAGGACTAACTAACAGTTATAACTGGCCTAAGAAACCTCATTGAAGTGATTGCTTAACCTTAGTTGCCAGAGTTTCAACCCCATTTACAAGTGTTAAGTGCCCATGAAATATCTCCACTGATCAACAAAAAACGACAAAAAAAAACGCTAATTTTAGATGGTCAACTCCCCATGGATGATGTTTGGGCTATGGCAACTCAAAAAAGGTTACAGCACCTGGATCCTCCAAGCACTGGATCCCGGGAAATTATAGACACCTGGATCCATAAAAATTCTGTGTCTAGCCCATAATTTAGTACGTTTACCATCTTTTTGCGGAATTTGGAGGGTCTACACCGGGACTTCTGACACACTGCGCTACAGAGAGCGACCGAAGTCTGCCCTTTGCCGTTTCAAAATCTTTGTCTTTCAGTGGGATATGGATATGGATGTATTTTGAAAGACTGAGAAAAAAATCGATACAGCTATCTGTATCAGATCATCAGATCTTTCCCCATCCAAAATGGAACAAACAATCAACTGTAGCCATTTTTACCAAGCATTGGGATGCCCCCGGATCAACTGGATCAACTGGAACCTCTCTTTCGAAAGACCCATGGCAATGGAACACACCGGTTATGTCAAGTTATAGCTATTGAAGCCATGGCCCAGTCGAAATAGTGAATTTTCCCATTAGTTATGTTAATTAATGTTAGTTTATGTCAACATACCCTCTGGTTATGTCATAATTTTCCCATTAAACATGGTGATTTTCCAGAGTTTGTTGTAAACGTTTACCAGAGGGTATCCCCCAAAAATCGTTCGATGATTCAGTGAACTGAAACCTCCATAAAAATCATCGGCAATTTCCCCACCAGAAAATCATCTACTGTATAAACGTGGTGTGTTTTCCATTGCAATGTTGGAGTACCGGATGGTATTAAGCAATATTCCATGAATCTTCAATTATATCCCAATTGTATCCCTACATCTGTATAATTATATCTTATCATATCTTATTACATATATATATATATATATATATTAAAATTTATTATATATATCAAATATATCCTATTCTAGCCCCATTAATTATCACACCATTTTTGTTAGTTTAACGCCTTCACGAAGAGATTCATCGTTCATGTGGGTGTCGATCTGCCAATGGAGCGGCACGCTCACCTGCCAGGGTGAGCATTGTGGTCGTAGCTGTTCTATCTGGTTATGGATAGATATATAATGAATTATAATGATATGATGTATGATGATTTACCTATTGAAAATTGTGATTTCCCATAGCTACGTTAAATAAGCACAGGGTATATATATATACAATGATATATATATATAATATATATATATATACACTGTATACATAACTTGACCCTAAAAATGGTCTGGAAGAAATGGACAGATCGTCTTTTTCACCTAAACGTCTCCTGAACTTTTCCATGGACCAACCTGTTGGATGTTTTTGGTATATCACAAAGGGTATAATATATATATATATAGCAAGTACTCATGGGACAACCCCAGTTGAGGCACATGAAGTTATGAACCAAAGTTTTGACGCAGTTACTTAAGTAACAATCTGTAATTGGCTGAGAGGATCCTCCAAGTATAATGAACAATGAAAGGGGAACGAGTCACCAGGATGAACCAGTTGTGGATTGGTGCTTAAAACATGCATCAGAAAATGCCAATGTCTGGGGGCGGGGTCATCTTTCTCAGTCCAAAAATGGGAATGGACAATGGACACATGTGTATCCACCACAATGCGCCAAGCAAACTGGATGTCCAGTTGTCTTTGGATGTCCAGTTGTCTTGGGGAAGACATGCATGATATTCATGTCATCATCCAAAGTCATGGTCATCACTTGTTTGGGCATGTCTTGTGAACTTGGTGCACTTAGATACATGTAGTAGTGTACCTGCGTATCATGTTGGATTTGTGTCTGCGGAATCCAGCTTGTTGGGACACTAAGCTGAAGGAAAACACCATACTTCCTGCCAAGCTCAAGTGACTCAAGTACGCCACAGAGGTGCCAGAGAGTTTTGCTTCACCAAATAGATGACTCTCCATATTTGGTGTATTAACAAAAAATAATAACATCTATTTGGTGAAGCAAAACTATAAACATCCATATTAACTGTACGATTTTAGCTACCGTCTCCCATCGAAAACTCCTGCTAGCACTGCTAGCTGGGAAACTCATCGAACCACATGGGGTGATGAAGCAAGAGGTATTTAACTAGATATTCCATAGAATATTTACATATATTTACCACAAATTAATATTAATAGAATATGATCATTGGAATATTAATGGTTAAATATCTATTTCCATTCTGCTCATATTCTATGAATATTTCACTAGATATCCCCGTTATAATCATTATATCACAGATGGCAGCAGTCTCCTGCGACAGGAGTTGTATGCCCAACAAAAAAAGGGAATGACAGGTGAACAGCGCCAGGTGTGACCTCCAAACAAGCTTTGGCCCCTGCGTCATTGATGACGTAGGCCGTGGTTTCCTGGAAGCCAGTCAGCAAAATATCAATGGAGATCATCAGCCACAAAACCATCGACCGGCCAACAAAAAATGGCAACCCATCGATAAGATCTGGGATTTCTGCCTTACAGTGGCTGGATGATTCATGACCAACTTTTTTCAATCAAAGAATGGGAAGAATGGGTATGTGGGGGATGCAGTTCCACTCATGGCTACTTGTTGCCATAGATAGTTTTTGTGCTGGATGAATCTCAAGATTCTGGAGAAGGTACCGCTGAAAAATCAGGAATCTCCCCACAAACGTTTGACTACATCAAGTACATCTATCAAAAAAAACAATCTATCTTCATATACTGCACATCAAACATAGATTCTAAATGTATTTTCACATATTTCCCCCTCACCAAAACATGTATTGATATTGATCATTATTGATCTAGATCCACTCGTATTCCACAACATATCGCCGGGGAACTCGAAAGCCCTTGTAGAGCCGTCGGACGCCTTTGCCCACTTCGTACAAGTGTTGCCTCCAACGGAGAGACAGACATTCAACGGCCGAGGATTTGGGGAGTGTTGTTTTGTTTTTTTTTTGCGGGGGGTGGAAAAACAATACTTGAATTATGAAAATTTGATTTACTTTGATAATTAATATGGATCTGGATTCCTGACATTTTTCGCATGCTGTGTTTTGTTTTGGGCAGGTGATTCATGTATAGTTCATGTATGGGTCAGCGATGGAACAGTTCCAGTCCGTTGGAAATATCCATGGGACCAAGGGACATCCAACATTTGTATATCACTTGGGTTCCCGGGAAACCCATGGATTCCATATCGCCGGAAAGTGTCATCCAAAACATCAAGTACTGAAGGAACTGAACATAGAACTGCTCCTGGGAAACAAAAACTATTCTGGCTTTCACATGTTCAGCAAAAATGTGTAACATTTTGTTGACTGCTCTTCATGGTGGGAAAAGAGGTATGACATATCCATACATATCCCATTGACATGTTTATCTTGGTCGGTCTTCAACGTGGTCAAACTTGTTGTCATATCAATTTGAAGCAATGGACTCTTCCGGCCGAATAGTCCTAAAAGAAAATAGTTAATGGCCCATACAATAAACAAATACAAACATCGTATGTCGGACTTGGCTGTTGGTTGGTACAATTCAACAAGGCCACTACCAACGAGTCATTACTTAAGAACTGTCACGAGCATGGGTAACCCGACCTTGTCACCATTCTATTCTATTTGATATTCCCAATTTACTATTATAATTCTATGTTTATCATATCATCATATCCCATCTTACATCCCGGACCAGTCTTTATATCTTACTTGTCTGAAGGGCTATCACCCAGTCAACATAGGATATTATCATGACCGGTTTCTATATGACTAAAGATGTCCTATCAAAAAATGTTGGGAAACTCTGATTGTAGCTCCAACTGGCTCCCCCTTTCATAAGAATATGGATATCCAACCCGCATGTATCTGCTCCCTCCATTCACCGGACAGTAATCCGATTACCCCATTCCTCGATCTCTAACATTCAACGATGGGACATGTTAATATCATATAAGAAAGCATGAGCACGCAAAACTGGTCTATATTCGCCGAATAATCTACAATATGACCAATCCATGTAAGGTTCCCATAGTTCTGGTTGATATTATATATATATATATATTATATACACCAACAAAATCCAACAAACATATGAAGGCTTCCAATCCATGGAGTACCCCGATTTTTTCGCCTGCGGAGTAAGTCCTGGCCGCCCAAGTACACGATTTGCCAGTCCTTCATCGGACTTGCATAAAAAACGGGGGTTTTGAACCCGAAGAAAGTGGGATTGACGGTAACCATCGAACATTGGCTTTCAATTAATTCAAATATATCCATTTAAGCTTCAACACGAGGGACTTAGCTAATGTTGGCTTGCTACACAAGGGATACCCACATCTATGACCGTTTTAAGAGCGAACATCTTTGGACACAGATTTTGTCAGAAACCCATGGAGATGCTGTTTGTAACAATCTCCCGTTCATAGCAAAAACATGAGGTAATACCCACAATTTGTGGTGCTCACGCGGCATAATTCTATACAGTAGTTGATTTATAATCACAATTGATCATCTGACTATACTTATAATATATATATATATTATATGTCGAACATAGATTTCTCTTGGCCTACTGCACCAAACCAAGAAACACCTCTTTTTCGAACTCGGGGCAAACCCGACGGCCCGACCTCCGGCACGTGGGAGAGGCGTTCCAGCAGCAAGGATTCGGAGAACTCGGGGCAAAACTGGCAGTCGTCCTAGCCGCGACTGAGAGCAGCCATGATCAATGGCCACTTGGGAAGTACATTAAAAATGGAGGTGGCCAGGATATGATAGGTACCATTTAATATCATAGCATGTCCATTTTTTCTTGACTGATCCATCTTTAAATGGAGCTACCTATCATATCCAAAACCTATTTTTTGGGCCCATGTAAGGGGACATATATATCCCCAAAATATGGCCAACAATATGTGATCCTGGAATTCCCATTGAGTTTCTCCAAAACTTGGCTACGGCATACTGATGGATACTGGAAGCCTACGTCCAATGCTAAAAGAAAACAACGACCTAATAATGATACTACTACTGCTGCTGCTACTACTAGTACGAATAGCAATTATTATTGCTACTACTAAATATGATATTACTACTATTGATAGTAGGTAACAATAAGGGTGCGGATTTTTTTTGGGATTTGTTTTTTCTTGTTTTGGGAATTTTATTTTTTTTTGGTCGTGGGCACGGTTTCCTCACTTTTTCCTTGTTTTCCATGACTTTTCCTTGGTTTTTCATTGGTTTTCCTTCATTTTTCCTCACGTTT
>Ga0126342_10013309_pt1 | contig 14591 bp, 11 predicted proteins | sample Cyp1metagenome_FD_92528 | JGI IMG/M metagenome (GOLD analysis project Ga0126342, IMG submission 92528) | Coral microbial communities from Lord Howe Island, Old Settlement Bay, Australia - Cyphastrea 1 metagenome | ecosystem: Host-associated > Invertebrates > Cnidaria > Coral ... | reverse complement strand
TGCCAGAAGATATGCCAGATAGAATGCCAGAAGATTTGCCAGATAGAATGCCACAAGAAAATGCCAGAAGATATGTCAGAATATATGCCAGATAGAATGCCAGAAGATATGTCAGATAGAATGCCAGAAGATTTGCCAGTAAGAAAATCTATAAATGTCATGGTGGGGATCACACGAAGTAAAGTAATTATTTATACATACTCACTGGTCAATCAATGTTAACCATTATTTGAGGTATAAACATTGTGTGATAAACCATATGATGATTCACTTGAATAAGATGAGTTAATTAAACCATGGCATTTCATCAGTACCTTGTGGTAATTTAACTTAGCCATGGAAAATCACCATGTTCAATAGTTAGGCACATCATCATGATTAATCTATAAATAAGATTAAGTTTGTCGTTTGCACAACAAACTCTTAAATAACCAGGGGTTTCCCATTATATCATATCCCATTAAAATTTAAATCCCCATTACTGTAAATCATTGTAAATCCGTATTTTTTCCATGAAATCCCAATAAATATCTGGTTAACCCAATGATTTCTCTATGGAATCCCATTTCAGACCAAGTCATGAGGCCGTGCTGGTGGCCTGGCAGCGTGTGGTGACCCAACGTATCCAAGGCACGGCGAACATGTGGATTTGATGGTCCAATGAGCCATGGGGGTTTCCATAAATGGGGAATCCAAAAATGGTAGGTTTACAATGGAAAATCCATTTACAAATGGATGATATGGGGTACCCCTATTTTCAGGAAACCACCAATGTGTTATGGGGTTGTGTAGGTGGTTGAGTATCGTCGGTTGCCTCAGCGGTCGACGATCACCTGGCAGGTATCCAAAACTGTAAAAGTCTAGGTGCAGGGGCACGTCGACTCTCCAGGTGAAGCCTCTTAGAGGCTTCCGTTTGGAGGTCGCGCTCGTTTCCCCCCCAACACCGGAAGGGAGGCGCCGCGAGTTGCGACTTCTGTACATCCTTCCTTCGGCTGAGCTACAAAAGCAAGTCCAAGGATCTCAGGAAAACCATTCTCCGTGAACCAAACAAAAAAAAACAAGGCAAGAAAACCAAACCAAAACCCAACACAAACCAACCAAAACCCAACACAAAGCCACGCCCAAGACGTCAAGGTTTCCCTTGTTGACTCCTATGGACTGGGCTGGTAGGCCTAAGGCCTCAGGGAGCATCAGGGCTCCGGCCAGTAAGTTATCTACCACGGGGTCATCACATAGGAACGTGTGTGCATGGTTGCCATGTCAACACAATCATTGCACGGAGTCGAAGAGAGGAGAGAGAGGGAGAGAGAGAGAAGAGAGAGGGAGAGAGAGGGAGGAGAGAGAGGGAGAGAGAGGGAGGAGAGAGAGGGAGAGAGGGAGAGAGAAGGAGACCGTAGACATGCGTAGCGTCAATAAAAGAAACAGCCAGTGGTTCTCGCCCCAAATGGGCACTGCACCTGACTGTTCGTGTCCTGTACACCTGCGACAAGGAAGCTTATTGACCATACCGAAGTAAGGTCGCTCGACCTCTTGGCCCCTTGTCGTAACCAAATGGTGAGCAGAAAAATGAATTGCACTTTAATTTGATCCGTTTGCCGCACATCAGTGTGGTCGTTGCAAAGAGTCTTGAGTGTGCGTTACTCCCAGGACCTCGCTAGAGGTGGATCTTCCCTGGGAGTGTTATGGGGTTCATTATGGATAATGAAAATTTATCAATATTGTGCAGGTTTAGGAACCTGTAGGTTTTAATCACTAGTGGTTCGGAGGCTTGATTATTTGATGATTCCATTATATATAGTATCGTATAGTATTTTTTGGGGGGAGCTTGTATGATTTACAGACATGGAATTATGGACTTTGATATAGCTTATTGAACTGTGGCTGAATTTGATGATCTCAAATAGGTCGTTTTTGTCCAGCCAATTCCTGTCGGGAACGGCTGAGAAATGTACTCACAAAGTACCCTCTGACATGGATGACCCTGGGTGGCTGGGGGCTTTGGAGATTCGCCAAATTGTGGTTTGGAAGCTGATGGTAGGATCCAACACCAATGATTTTTGTTCAAAGACGGTTGCTCGTGAATTCGCCAACTTTCCACCCACCAAAAGCCGCACCTGCCAGACATGGGCGGCCGCCCCGCACCACCAGCGCCGGCGCCGGTGCCGTCACCTGCAGCAACAGCAGCGCCTTCTGCGCCAGAGCCACGGGTTCCGCAGCGGACGAGTTCACAGCAAGGGCCCGGTAGAGGCGGCGAGCCGGGGTTGGTGAAAAATTGGGTAACCAACCCGGCTCAACTATATAGATGATATAGTATAGATACTGCATCATTAATATTAGTAGTTATTGCTATTACTATTAAATATATTTAAAAAAAATATAGACGCTGTTGATACGGGGGACCTGTGCGGCTCTCTTACACTATGATGATGATGATGATGATGTTGATGATGATGATGATGGCGGTGATCATGATGATGGTGATAACAATAGTAACAATTAATGATTGGCGAGGTATGCACACGCCGAATGATACTTCGGCCCGTGGGCTGAAAGCGAGCTTTCAGCCTTTTCGGGTTCAGCTTTAGTTGATTACTGCTGACCATTTGAGGAAAGGTCATCCTGATTCCAGAGTTCAAAAAATTATCGATTCAGGGCCGAAGCTTGACCGTGGGATACCGTGGGCCTTCAATGGCTTGCAGGGCTCTTTTCAGACTCGCAGCGGATCCTTTGCTTGTTCGTGAAGCTCCCGCGATTATGCGGTACTGACCAACCCCCTGTTCAGCGTCACGCCTATCGACGGGCTCATGGTTCATAATGAAGTACCTCGGCCGTCTTGCGGAGTTCAGCTTCGCACCAGATCGCATTCCGACACCAAAGAGCCAGGGCCATGCGGTCCGGTATTTGCTCGATCAGGTTGATGCCTGTCCCGAATATTTACAACACAAATCATCATCATCATCATCATCATCAGCATCATCAGCATCATCATCATCATCATCATCATCATCATCCCCAACCCTAGACCCCAAGCTTTTAACCCTAAACCCTCAACCCTGTTTGATCTTCCCAATTGAATGTACAGTTTGTTGGAGGTGGGGCCTTGTATTCCATACCATTGTTGATCTTTCCAATTAAATGAAGTTTAACGGGGGTGAAAATGTATATTCCTCATACCCTATTGTCCCAAGTGAGTGTAAAGTTAAACGGGTGTGTGATTTTTTTAATATTCCGCATACCCTTGTTCATCTTCCCACTTGAATGTAAAGTTTTATGGGGTTGAGATTTTATATTCCTCATATTTCCTCATACTACCCTTGTTTATCTTTCCAAAGTTTAAAGATTCCCGATGATCTTGGGTGAAACGGGGGGTCTGCGGTTGGCTACCCGGCCAGTTGCTGGTCAAGGTCAATTATTTTGAGCCCCAAATGAAAGAATGTCGCTTTGGTGCACATAAAATCGCAATGATAAACAAATAAATTTCATATTATGTACCAGTATTATTCATTATGATTATGCTTATGATTATGCTTATGATTCTGCGTATGATTATGTTTGCAGTGATGGTGGTTGCGATGTTTACGCAAAGAAAACAAACAGTAAACCCGTTGTTGGCATTCGTGGTTCAAACATTTATGTTGGCCAATGTTAGTACTGTTGACCATACCATATGGCCCCTACAGTACTTGGGTGTGTCTGAAAATAGGGCCCAATGGTAAACCCCTAAATTCCATGGTTTATCATCATGTTTCAACAAAAATGTCCGGTGTTATGGATATAAACCAGATAGTTTGTCATCATGTGTCCTATTTTAACTAAACATATGTGCCATTTTTTTCTGGGTATAAACGCTATGGTTTGTCCTCGGATTGCCTATCAAATGCAAAATTTGATGGTTATAAACCCACCATGTTCAGACACAACTGTATCTAGACAATTTGTAGATATAGTCGGTTATTTGTATACGCAGTACAAATAGAGAATATATAAATCATAATTTTTTACCATTTTGCCATAATTGTATCCCCATGAATATCCCACGAAATCCCAATCGTTTGCGTTTAAATGATATATAGGATACCGATACAAAATGTGGATACAATCAACAAACTAACCACACTTGTTGGGTTAGGGATGTGGATGTAATTAGATCGTCACATATATATGTATATATATATACATACATCATATGCCATTCATTCACCCCAAAAAATAGAAAAGTCAAATCCCACTAAAATAGTACTGATTCACTTTTCCCACATATTTCCCAGTGACATCTGCCTCCAGTTGCTCCACGTACTGGCGGGCCTCGCGAAACTGTGGCAGCGCAGCGTGTGGCGGGAGGGCCTAGGCAGCAATGGTGGATAAAACCATTGGAATTGTGGATATCATTGGATTTTTGGTGATAATTTGGATAATTTGGATAATTTGGATAATTATCAACAACAATAATACATATATAGTGATACTACAAAAAAATAGATAATTTTACACCAGTATTAAAGTCCCTATTGTCAATTGTAGTATCAATTGCAATACTACAATAATTTTGCAATTGATAGAATTTGGATCATTTGGATACTACAATAGGGACTTTAACATCCGGATACAATGGTTATATTCATTACCCTCCGTACTCAAGCATGGCAATGGAAAATACATCATTTATAATTATTTTCCTCTTCATATTCTTCATTTTTAGGGTATTTCCCATTGCCTCTTTTGAATCCTTTTGATTAGATAGGGCAAGTATTACCAGATCTTATACATTCCCAGGCTCCCAGGCCAAGTATTTCAACTAAGGCATTTCATCAGATTGGCCGAATGCCGAATGAATCCCTGCACCGACAAATGGAATGATTGATGATATGAATGCCTGATTTTTGTTGGTAGGGATCACTACAATAGAGTTCCCATCCTGCAACCGGAGATGCAAGTAAAGAAGAACCAGATCACGGGCATGGGATGTACCTCATGATCATTGATTTTCAACCACTACTGTTCGTGTTAGCCATGGTGTGGGCTGGTTTTTCAGATCACCAAGGCTGGCCATGAAATATCCAATAGTGGCGGTCCACACAATCGGGAGATTGCAATGAAATGCCATGAAGATGTTGATTCTCTGGGTTGAATCCATATCCTATCCAGTATGCATTGATTGCAGATGTTTTTTCTTGGCTGGACATATAAGGGTTGCTGTGAAGAATGTGTGCCACTCAGCTCAGGCTCGACTTCTGTCCATCACATCAGTGAAGGCTACCAGCCGTGCTGTTCGACATGGATGAACACTTGTCCTGTCGGACCTTGTGATGTGTGAAAGGGCAAACTAAGGCTTTAACATGTGGTACCAAGAAAAACAACGCAACGGTGTGTCTGAAAATAGGTGGAACCCTAAACTATCTCATTGTTAGTTGGGATGATGATAATGATGATGATGGTAAATCATTGGAATTGGCGTAATTACGATGTACAAAAGTGCATGTTTTTTGTTAGCATATATAGTAATATGTTATACGTCAAGCCATCCATGATCAGTTTAGGCTATGCCCACTTGCTGTGGGTTTCAATTGATGTTCCATTGTGGTTGAGAACATCGTCTCAATTCAGCACTACAAGACTTTGTTCCGGCGTTTAACATCACCACCTGTAGATCACATACAGCCGGCCAGTTGGCCTATCGATTCCTTGTCCGTGCGGGCTTTGAGTTGAAAGTGTCACTTCCCAATCGAAGAACCAAGCGTGTGACATGATGTAGTTAGTGGCGATAGCAACATTTTTTGCTGCTTGTCCAGACATATAGGACGCTGAAGAGTTTGGTCATGGGAATTTCACTAATTAATTGAGCTCTAGATTGTTTGACAGCATCTTTTGGGACCCTATAGTTTTAGCCAGCTTTGGTATCTGTCATGCAATCTTTGGGGTCTCAAAGAACCGCAGGGTCATACACTGATCTGGATAATTTACAATCACACTACTGCAACGTCACTGGTATGTATATATATATATATATATATATGTATATATATATATATATATGTATATATGTATATATATATATGTATGTATATATATATATGTATATATATATACACATGTATAACTACTGCAATGGGTCGAAAGCCTCATTATGGCCATAATGGCAGTATATGGGTAAACTAAGATAGGCCTGGAAAACCCATGGTTTCCCCAGGGGAATGATCTACAAAGTTCGATCAGTGACGCCTGGAATGTGCCACCCAGAAATGCCCCATGCCAACGGATCGTGCATGTTAGCAGTGGCAAAGAGCGGAAAGGACCTTGGTCCCGGAATTTTTTTTGGCAGCCCCAGTGGAAATAGTGGATCTCCGATTGGTTACATGATTTTCTGATATTTTCGGTGTATTTCAAGGATGATGTTCAACTGCCCCACTGCCCCGGTGGGGACTACCAACAATGCTGGATCCCTGAAAGTTGCTCTTTTGCAATCCCAGGAATCTCATCATAACGGAGGTGAAGTTACTCAAGGATTTCCCAAAACCACCAAAGTTCATGTCATCGCTTTGCAGCTGTTTAGATCTCAACTTAGATATTTATTGGGAGATATCAGTGATATCCTCCTTCCAAGCGGGCGAAAGGAAAGCCATGAATGTTCCCTTGGCCACTGCAGCTGCCTGGTCCTTGGAGGTGGTTCACAGGGCCCAAGTTGGAGTAGCCCGGCAAAGGTGAGGATATAAAATAGTGATGCAAGTATAAGGCAGCTACAATAGGAGATGTAAGTGTGTCAAAGATAATGTACATATATGTACTATATATATATATACTTTTTATGCATATACACTAATGATTATATCATTTATATCTAAAGAACAGAATATACGAGATAAAAAGAAGTGATAGTAGCAGTGGTCAAAAGGGAAGTCAATCTCCAATAGTGGTTGGATGACCACACCCGGTACTGTATAGGGTCTTTTTGACCATGGCACATGTAGAATTCCAGGATTCCAGGGTATGGTGGAGGTTTGTGTAGGGATTTGGAAGGACTTGGAAATGATACGGGTTTGGTCAGAACAGATATCATAGGTGCTACAAAATCGGACAGAATTTTGAGATTGGGCAGTGGTATCTAAATATATACACTATTCAGGGGTAAATGTTACAACGTTCAGTATGAACCAGGGGTAAATGTGAAACCTCCAAGACAAATCAAAACAATAGATTTTTAGAATAGCTCAGACAATTTTAGTGGATCTCAGTGGTAAATTGCTAAAATCAAAGAATCTAACAGAACTAGATCAGCTATTAGCTGTCTATACTTGGGAATTGCTAGGTATCTATATGAAATTACTCTAGCAAATTGAGCCTAGGGCTGCTTGGAGCATCTATTTCGACGATTTTTCATCGTTGACCAGACCAGAATTGGAAAGCAATACACATTGGGCTACTTCGCCCAGTTTCTTAGCTTGGAGCTGGCTGCGTCGTTGGAGAAAAAAAATCATTTACCCTCTGTTAAACTAACATAAGTATGGAAAATCACCATTTTCAATGGGAAAATCCACTATAAATGGCAATTTTTCAATAGCAATGTTAAATTACCAGAGGGTATATAGGTTTCCTGACGTTGACCTTGCGCCAAGGCGGTGCCTGGGCAATTTGCTGTGCTGGTGCCCAATGGCGTGGCTTGGCTGGTGTGGATGAGGATCCGCGGTGTTTACCAGTGACTGGGGATGGTAGACATAGCACCCATGTACCCTTTGGTCATTAAACATTGCAATGGAAAAAACCCAAAGATCGTTGATTTTCACATTTATAGTTTTTGAGGGATTTCCCTTTGCTATGTTTGATTGCCATAGGATATGGTGAATTTGGGAGTAATTTTTCCAGGATTTAATCGTGATGGGACTATGGGCCAAATACCATCATCTATAGGGGTCCCCAGAAAAGCAATGGACAGGTTCTTCCAGGATGTCAAAGAGTTTATGATGGTGGAAATCCCCCGCCAGATATTTCCAGTAATATTTCCCAGATGTCCATCTGGTCTATCTAATTTGGGGGTGCCATAATGGGGAGTCGACCGATGAAAGTGGCAATCTAGCCAGCCACTAACTGGAGACAGTTGGGGCACCTTTGGTGACTAGCTTGGCCTTGTGGTTCATCATTCATCATGTTGGTAGAGTGGATGACATTGTGCACGGGGCTTGGCTCGAAGGATTGCATGATCCTTGTGATGTCCAAAATGTCGGGAGTTGGGTCCTGAAAGGTTTCTACAAATTATCAACCTGGATGAACCTGAAATGGTATGGTCGATGACTGAATAAACATTTGGAAAGGATGGGAAAAGGGTATTTACTGTAGTACATTATAGTACAATATATATAATACAGTTGCTAATACAATTGCAAATATGTTCCTGACTTGTGATTTTGGGATGTTCCTTCTTTTTTGAACACGCCACCAGATCACAATGTGCTTGTTCAGGGAGCTGTGACAATTGTGCGAATTCCTCAAAGCCACCATGGAAATCTAGACCCTTTCAGTTCGGTCCTCGATTAAAAACAACGGGGACCCAGCCCAACTCCAGTTACAATTTACGACTCGTGGTTTTATCAATATGGTAAATCCCAATATAAACCACACCCCATGTTACAAACTAAAATCATAGTGTAAATCATCCCCAATTGGAGGCGTTTCAGCCTCGTGGATAGCTGGCATAGCTGCAGGTGTCTGCTGGTCAGATGATCCAAACGAGCACCCCTGATGGACAGCAGGTCCAGGTGCAGGTGCCACCAGGCACCGCGAAAAGGGCCCGGTTGGGCGTGAGCTTAGGGCCAAAGGATTGGTGGACATGGCCTGTTTCTTAGGCATTAATGATACTGTATTAAATACAAAACAAAAGGAGAATCAAGGTGCAATAATCATATTAGAACAAATGAGTATACATGTATATATGACGACTACGGCAATATTGACCACGACATCTGTGTATATCTACACATACACATGTGTTTCTTGAAAATTGACATTTTACCACGGGCGGGTCAGTCTGTTTATAACCTTGGGCTGCATCTTGGGCATTTGAGATCCACAGACACAAAAAAAATGAATTGAACCAAGCCAGTGAACCTGTTTGGGTTTTTTAAGTGACAAAGAAAACCAATGGAATTTTGGTGTACCCCCTTTTAAGACAAACCCGTGTGTTTGGTTGGCTCGCATCATGAATCGTGCTGCCCACTGAGTTGCAGGAGAGTATGTTGGTTCGTAGCGCAAGTGTTGCAGGGTGCAAAACATTGGCTGCTAGACCGACAGACCCTATGGCTGTCGGAAGGGCGCCAGATCCTTTGATCCGCCCTGATGAGGGTGATGCTGCCAGTGCTGCACCAGCTGACGTCACACCACACGTGGCCTCTACTGTTTGGAGAGATTTGGAGCCGAGTTACGCAGTTGTGAATGTGGAGCCTGATGTGTGGCTTTTGAAATGTTCCTTTGTGGTGAGGTTACAACATCACGTCTTGGTAAATTTGGAAAAGTAGTCAACACTTCCAAAAGATGATGTATGTAAATATATCTAAATACAGAAGTTTCCTGAAGATGGGGTACCCAAATCATCCATTTTAGACTCATTTTTAGTAGAAATATCCATTATAAACTATCCATTTTGGGGTACCCCCATTCTAGGAAACCCCCATGTACAGCCAAAAGACAAAGTCGTGCCTTTTTTAAAGAAATGACTATATTTAGTTACAGCATGTTACAGCAAAGCTTTCCCTGGAAGTCGTGCCTTTTTGCAAAACGCAGGGGAACTCTGGTGATCTCAGTGCCCCCATGGTTTTGATTTTGTTTTTTGTTTTTTCTTGCGTTCAGGTTGGCTTTAGGATGCTTTAGGTATCTACTTATGCTTAGGTCGTATGTCATGTTTGCTGCAGCTGCTTTCCTATCAGTGACTTTTTGTTGTTCAGAATTTCACCGTTAAATAAGTTAAATATATTTAGCAACTATTGTTAAACTGCTGCTCAAATGCTGGCTGCTGCTCAGCTGCTGCCGTTGGCTACTGCCAAACTTCTGAACTACTGCACTAACAGAGTGTAGGAGTAGTAGGAGTAGGAGTAGGAGTAGGAGTAGGAGTAGTAGGAGTAGTAGTAGTAGTAGTAGGAGTAGGAGTAGGAGTAGCAGTAGCAGTAGCAGTAGCAGTGGTAGCGGTAGTAGCGGTAGCACTGGTAGTCGCGGTAGTAGTGGTAGTAGTGGTAGTAGTGGTAGTAATGGTAGTATGTAGAGGAAATTTAAAGAGATAGAAAGTGATAGAAAGATGGTTGATGTAAGAAGAAATTATTTCTATCTTTTGGTATTTAGTCAACACTTCCAAAAGGGAATGAAGAAGAAGTAAGGCCCATAGGGAGCCTTGAAGCTGCTTTCCTTGGCGAGGCTGTGGCCCTGGGAGTCAGTTCATGGTCTCCTATCAGCCGCAGGCAGTTTCTTGCCGCGACAGTAGGCGTGGGGATGCAACAAGCCATGGAAGCCACGGCCCATCTAGTTAGATGAAGAAAACATTGATGATTTGCCTATTAAAATGGGGATTCTCCATAGCTGCGTTAAACAAACATAGGGTATATATAATTATATATATACACACATAATATATTTATATATATATATACATATGTGTGTAGGTGTATGTATACACTGTATGCAAGATACGTGCTTAGTGCATTCTTGGAAGATCTCCCTGCGGGTCGATGGTCGACTGTGAAGATTGCAGTGTATCGCTGACTTGGCGTTTTGAAACATCTATTATCATAGCTGTAAAGAATTATGATGAATTATATATATATACTCTGATAAAGTAACATAACTATGGAAAATCAATGTTCACATTACCATGTTCAATAGCTATAATCGTTTACCAAGAGGGTATTTTAAATTACACGCATTGTTTGGGATGATCCCGATGATATTTGCCGACAAGAAAATGTGTAGGTTGATGGGAAGAGCAGGTTATGTTGATTGAGGAAGTAGCAAGAGTTGATATTAATTATCCATATATATATGCATATATATATGCATATATATATATGCATATATATATATATAGTGTAACTGTATGGTTTTCAGATTTCGATAGCAGCTTTGGTAGGTACTGCTGCTAGGGGTGTCTTTGTTGAACTTATGTACAGCACACTGTAAGTACAGTAGTGTCCAAAACATATCCTTGAGTTGTTACGGCTGCACTTGCAATATGTTCCGTTCCCCTGATCCTGTCATGTTGGGGCATGAACAGAAAACTCATGACTAGATCACATGGCATTTGAAGCGCCAAACAGTAGTAGACCGTACAAAAGTTATGTTATGCATTTGGATGCTCACGTAGACGAGTAAGGATAGTTGGACATGTGCAAACAGATACTAGCTATTCATTTCCATTGTATATCAATACACTGGTAGGACAAAAGTTGCGCTTGTTGAGCTTCCGACAGTGAACATGTTTTGTTTCTTCTTCTGCACACCCTTTCCCCTTAGAATCCTAGCATGGAGCTTTGTCGTACCCCGGTCGAATTTCCACCCTCCAAAAGCTTTTATATAATCTTATAGATTTAAAAGTGGGTGATCATTGACCGTCCCACGCCTGCCACACGAAATGGGCTTGGAAATGTGATCCGCGGTTGACCGAGATGGAATGGATGCTTTGTCAAGCTTTCAAGAAGCATAAGCTTTGTTCCTCCTGAAGTATATATGATGTATATTGTCGTTTACATATCTTGTATAGAGGTATATATATATACATATATTATATACATACATTATATATCTATACAGAAATATACGTGATCATATTATATGTCCATCATCTAATATTGTATTTAGTTTATATATAATACACATATATTATTATATATATAATATCTGTATATATATATACACATTTGCAAATACAGGTCACTACATCTTTGCCAAGGTGGCTATGGCCGCCCCTGTGCAGCATGCCATGGCCGGGGCCGTGGCACCTGCGCTGCACTATTGGCCCGGCGCAGCGGTGCCCCGGCATTTTCTGGTGAGTTAACCATGAAAAATGGGTGGGTTGACCATTAAAAACATTGCACATGATGGATTAAGTTTAATGATTTTGATATGGGGATGGGTCAAAACCCTGGTACCTAGTGAACCCCAAAACAGCTGGTAAATGGATGTTCATCCCACTGAAAATGTATCTATAGGTATTGACCCATACCCATATGTATAATGTTGAACCATTAACCAACCATTAATACATCATTGAACATTAATGGTTGATGGACTTAGTATGATTCAACTTCAACCATTAACACTGGTGACTTAATTACATATGCATTGAATGATTGGGATTCACGCAAGAAGCATCGATTTCAGGAGTGAACATCTGAATTAATGTTGGTATATAGCAAGTGGAAACCATCGCTAAAATTACCATAAATGGGCGTGTAAACCATCAAATTTTGGACGGCTTGTTATTGCTTTACTCACACTAAATATTTTTAAAGACAAGTCTATAATCCACGAAGATGGTCATTTATCCAGTTCTATTTGTCCCAAGTATTTGAAGAAGTGGTGAGAACCTAACGGCAACTACGGTTCACCAACTGTGGTGTTTGTAACTCATCATGCGTTCTCCCAGTATGAATCACAAGGCTTAACAAGGCTCACAAAACTACCAACTACCGAGGAAGGGTTGTTCTTCATTTTCAGACAGGATGTTCACTGGCGCAGGTTAATTGACTTGCGTGATATCCCCATTTTGGCAGAGAGATTCTCCATAAGTGTTTGTCATGTCCAGCATTTGGTTCATTTTGATGATTTTGCTCTTCCAGATTGTAATTGTAGCGTAGTTCTTGTTAGCAATATCTCCATGTTTGATGAAATTAAACTCCTGTCTTCATCTATTTTTGATGAGTCAACCCTCATTTTTCATGGTTAAAGTTAAACCCTGGTCTTGTCACCATGCTCAAGGACCCTTTCGCGATCCTCCAATCCTTGTCAGGCACATGGCTGAAAATGGGAGGGGAAATGGGTCCCTTGTGTTTTTTTTTAAGTGGTACTGTATAACCCCAACAAAATAATCCAAAAAAACATGGTCCACTCTATGTTCATATTATATAATGGTGATTCGTGTGGATATGAATGCGGAGTCAAGGGGATATTAATACATAGGGTTTAATGGGATATTCATGGTCATTCACGTGGATCTTGATGGGATATTTGAGTGTTTGAAGGTCATGTACTTGGAAAATCAAGACCGACTGCTTGGATGCAAATCCCATCGCAAATCCCATCAGAACTGCTTAGTTGGGATTGGTCAGTCCACCTCGGTATCTGTCTGCGTAAGCCTTGGTGCAGGTTGCTACGTTCATGTTCCATTTTGATAGAGGAATAGTGCATGCTGCATACTCAAGATATCTCAAGATCAACTGAGTTTTGCTGGTTTGAATACCAACGTTCTCCAATGTGTGTTTGTTGAATCCCCGAGCTCGGGTGGTTTGAATCTATTATGCCCTGGTACTTTGACATGGCTATTGAAACCATGGTCCATTTCATTCGATGAATTAGCTAATTAAATAATGATGTTTCATGGCAAAGCGTTAGTCTACTATAGAAGCTAAGCGTTAAGATCCTCATTTTTTGCAATCTCAGTTCTTTGGGCCTTTGGGCTTCATTTCAACCCACCATTGCCACTTGAGGTGTGTCCATCAAGCAGCAGATCAATTGGGCCGAAGTTCTTGTGGGCTGGGATCAGCCGGAGAAGTGCCCTGGGGAGTTGTGCCCGTAATGAACAAACATGGCGGGGTTCATCAACGAACTTCGGGGCTTGACCACCAAAAATGGTGATTAAATGTTTAAACAGAATCCAAGATGTTGATTTAAACCAGAAACGGATTGCACCATGAAACGGTTGATCTTCAGCAAATGATTGAAACTAAGATGTAACCAAGAAATATCATAGATCCACCTAGCATTACGCGCAGACCCCGTGGTTTGCCCGGACTGCAACATTGAGGATTCCCTGTCGTCGAACATGAGAAGAGAAATTGCAGAAAATACTGCGTATACGCAGTGCGTTCTGCTTTCGGATTCAGAGTTTTCAGGGCTTTAAAGGCTTTTGGGGTTTTAGGGTTTTAGGGTTTAGGGTTCATCGTCTGGTAAATACCAAAACACTGGCCCTGCACAGGTTTTTGAGCATGTCGAAGGATCATATTTGTACTCAATTCTAACCTTGCGGGCAAACCATAGGGTCTTGCCGTAGTATTAGGGTATGGTTCAAGTATTTGGGGCATTGGCATGGGCCCACAGAATGCTGGACCATTTTACCCCAAATGGATGTCAGACCTATAGGAACTCCCTGGAGTTTACCGGTGGAATTTGAGGGGCCTGATTTCCTTGAACCAATTCTGGGATGTAGATAGAGTGTGGATCATCAAATGGTGGGGAGGTATGATAACATCAACATATTTTAGGGACTTAGGATACTTAGCTCCCAATTTCATAGACATCATGATTTGTATGGTCAAAGTTTGGCAAGGTTAGTGGTTAGACCCCTTATTTTATAGACTTGGGGGTCCGACGTTGGTGCTCAGCAAATTATATGCACCCTAGGG